>Ga0209700_100255_pt1 | contig 92929 bp, 45 predicted proteins | sample SiratroredBW_FD_187528 | JGI IMG/M metagenome (GOLD analysis project Ga0209700, IMG submission 187528) | Root nodule microbial communities of legume samples collected from California, USA - Siratro red BW (SPAdes) (version 2) | ecosystem: Host-associated > Plants > Roots > Nodule | place: USA...
TTTTTTTTTTTTTTTTATGTAAATTTTCATAAAAAATTAATTTCATAATTATTTGAAGAATGGCTAAATACACTTTTTTAAGATATTTTATTTTCTGGTATATTTTTTTATCACAAGTTTATGTTTTAATATTTTATAAATTAAATATTAACATAATATTTTAAAAATTAAAACATAAAAGTAAAAAAAGATAAAATATCTAAAATAAATTGTTAAAACAAACAAACCACAGAAAAATCGAAAAAAAAAGAACAGTTGAATGTGCAAATAAGCTTAATAAAATAGTTGGAAACATTGTCTGAATATTTATAAACTTCCGCTCTTATTATAAAATATAAGTATATTATTTATACAGTACAATCCTAAACATGCATAATTTTTAATAACTTTTAGTAAATATTCATAAATTGTGATAGTTTTTGTTGATCTTTATTATTGATAATTCTTGATATTTGATTTAATGACATTTCGATACTATTTTATTTTTAAATCTGGGTTTAACTATATATATCTTGATATTTTGAGGAAGATAATGAAGATGTTAATATGTATATATATATATATATGTAATATAGTGGTGGTGCTGGGGCATGAAAGAGTGGTAGTGCTAATGCTTGCATCACACATGACTTGGTGCTTCCCTAAGCAGCCACTCTATAATGCAAGAAAAGTAAAACAACAACGACAACACAAAAGGGAAATCCTTCTTTAGCATTGTGAACCAAGACAACTAGCTACCAAATACCATCAAACAAACTTCCCAAAAGCTACACAACTTCGATGTTTATTGCTCAATGCTCAGTTCCAAACTTCCCTTAGAGTGCTGTTTGGGCTCCACGTTCCTCTTCCTCTTCTCACGTTTCATCAATGTATTCATTTCTTCTTCTCAACCATTCTTCCATGTATGTGACTCACACCATTTCATATATTTGGACCCTCCAATATTCACTATTCTTCAAAGTTATATCATTTATTATATTTATATTTTTCTCTAGTTACCCACTGAACACACTTCTCTTTTGTAAAACAAGCATATGAATTTTTTTATCTCTTGTCAAAATCTCTCCCCCTTGTTTGGTTTTGATTATTATGATCGTTCCGGATTTGCAGGGTTAGTGAAGCATTTTAATAGCTGAGAGTGGATGGTGAGGTGACAATTGTCCAAGTGTCCTTATAGAGAAGAAAGGGCAAAAAATAGTGAAAGGGGCTATAGGTAGCTCCACGAGTGAGTGGGATCTTGAAAAGCATAACGTCATACTACATAGTAATATTGTTTGGGCATGACACGAATATTTTACATAGTGCGCCCCACTTGAAGAGCTGCTATGAAAATCTGGCTAGTGAACCATTACAATGCCACCTACACTAGAGCTGCTAATTAACATCAACCATTACAAGCAACCATTATTTTAATTAATTATCCACTTGGATATACTGCGCCTGGCTACCTTGCTAGATCACTTGCATTGTCAGCTAATTTGGTAAGCTTATTTCATCAAGATCATCATCCAATGACAAGAATACTTCATCCAAACATGAGAGCTCTGTTCCATTGTCTTCCTCTCCATTACGCTCATAAACACGACATATCACCCATTTATTGTAATCCTGAATCAATCAAACACAAAGGAAAAATACAATCATCAATCAAATCAAAGTGTTGCACAATAGTTTTCCATGTTGTATATAGATATACAAGACTGTCATAAGTGAAAATTCATCATGTTTACTTAAAGAAGTTACATTTTTTCTTTCAATTTTAACTATTTAAATATTTATATATGAAAGTGTACTAACTGCCTTTGGTTGAGGTTTTCTTTTGGATGATCTGGTGGAGGAAGCAGAATCTGATAGACGATATTCTTGCATTATCCAATTGGTTTTGATTCCAGCAGCGGCTTCTCCTACATGAAACACAAAATATTTCTTCATGCCAACTCTCTTGCTGTTTGAGCTTGAAACCACTGGCTCTTCCATTCCCGTTGGCTTCCAATACCCATTGGCAGTGACCCTATTTGATGTCCTTCTGCTGTAGTAGTACCACTGGTTTCCCTCTGCCAAAGCTCTACCTGAACACGTGCATCCACCACCCAAAATTAGTTAATATGCATACATACAATATATTTATATACCTAATTAACCAAAGTCCCACATCCTAGATAACATGATCCAAGTTCAACCTAATCTTTATATAACAAAGAATGAAGTTCTATTAATAATTTACATGCAACATGACTCCAGAATATACAGTATTGAAAGTTATGCAACATGACACCAATATTCAAAGAGGTGAATTGAAAGTTTGGAAGGCAAAGGAAGTAATAGTACCGTCAAGTTCCCAGGGATCATATTGGTAGACCCCAAGATCAGGGATGACATCAGGGTGGCAAGGCAAAAGTGAGGCTTTTCTGTGAAGGAAATGGACTACAAGCTCTTCATCTGTGGGATAGAATCGAAAGCCCGGTGGAAGGTTGACATTGGTGTCTCCCATTGAAGCAAGAAGAGGCAGAGGAGGATGAAGGTAGGTCCTCAAAGGATGGTATTTAAAGTGCAAAGAGAGAAGGTAGCTAGGAATTAAGGAATGGATAGATTATATATAGCAGGGTCTGACGTGAAACTGAAGATGGCGTTTATCACGTACAAAACAGATACATTTCATCAAATAATTCATAATTCTTTTTGGCTAGTCCCACACCGGTCCGAGCAAGCAATGCGGCAGAGTAGGGAACGTGGATATATATATATATATATATATATATATATATATATTCTCAACGGGATTTACATAAGTGTGCCGGAGGAACAGAGTCTTGCGTGGCACAAGATTATATATAAGGGCTATAGTAAGTAAATAATTGTATTTAACCCAATAATTATAGGTTATTTGTTTATGCTATTATAATTGTTATAGTTGTTAAAATATTATTTTTTTATAATAATGAGTGAAAGATTTTGATGGTATGGTGATGATCACACTTCATGCTGACATCATCCACCTGCTGTTGTACGTGTCACATACATTAAGATGGGTTTGGTCTTAGGCCAATTGAATTAGGGTGTGACCCACCTCTTGGAGTGTATCTTTATATGCTTCATAATTATCAGCAATTATAGTATGTTTTTAGATTAAAATATGGGATGAGACTTTTTGTTTCACTCTCAACCCATATGCTTCTGCCTAGCTATGCAATGAATGAATTTGTAGGAGTAGCACAGTGGGAACTGCACATACATCCCACGTCAAGCAAAGTACTCAATTGTTTCTTTGGAAGGTGGAGTTTAACTAACTCAAATTCTATTTGTACAACAAAGAAAAAGCATATAGATTTTGCATCAATATATAACTCTAACTATTTTACTTGCTCACTTGGTGGAGCCAAGGAAACTCCAACACAACATTATTTATATGATTAACCAATTATTAAGGAAAGAGAAAAGTACGTAAACTACACTAACCATGAACTACCTTGCTTATAACTCATCCTAACATTAACTAATCATACTTTCGCAGTTTATTGATGTGTTTTCTGATTTAGAAGTTCGGCAGTAATATTTATTTAGTACCTTAAAGTAGACATCATTATCTTGTTTGAGGACTAATCCTTTTTACCTTTTATAGTACCATATCGAGAGTTAAATCTGACAGTTTTTACATTTTACAGTACAAGTTTGTACTGTGCCTTTCTTATAAGTCGTTATATCTGAACTGCACAATTGTGGTTCATAAAAAAATAGGAAGAGATGGTACTGAAGTAGACATATGCCCTATATAAGGTTGGTACCAACAGTACTTAACCAAACAAGTTATCAACAACCGAAACAATTAGTTCTGGATTCAAATTCCTTTACCATTTCTGGCTTCAAATACTCCTACCATATCATGATAACATTAATCTGATTCAAAAGGTGTTGGTATTAGACTCAAACAATACTTGTACAAATTTTGGATAAGGTTTATGTCACAAAGAAAAAAAAAAAGAAGATCCTAGTGTGTTGGGAAGAACATATTACACATGTGTGTGGAAGTGGAAGCACTATCGTACTCTACCACCTTTTCTGTAAGTCATCTCCATTTATGGGCTCTAGTGGACCAAGAGTTGAGTAACATCTTTCCATTTAAAAGGTGAATTCCATCCATATAAGGCCCAGTGAGCAACATTGCTAAAATTATGAGCTACTTCTTTCTTCATGCTCATTACCTTGGTATTCACCCTTGCCATCTTATTGGTTATCAGTGCTTCTTCCACCAAGAAATTTCTCATACCTATCCTTAATTGTTCTTTGAACTTTTCCTTCAATGGGGACAGAGGAAGGAAACACTAGGCTGCAGTATCTCACAATTCTAAATTTGTACTATCTAACAAGGCCATTGACACAAAGTTGTGAAGTTTTTATCTTTTATTTAGAGAAAATATCTGGAGAAAATTATCAATATATAGACTGCATTTTCTGTGGTGGGGTTATTGTGCTGCCCTTGGTAAAGAAAACTACAGATTATAGTTTCTACTTGTTAGATTCATTGAGAAATTATAAGATGCTCCACATTGGTCACCCTAATGGACTGTACTCTCACGACAGTTATGTCAAATAATGGAATAAATTTCATTGACAAAAAAATCTTATTATCACATGGTCTATTTTTTTAAATTAAAATGTATATATAATCTTGTCACTAAAAGTTGTTAGTACAACTGATTTCGTTATGAATTTGTAACTGTAATTTATAATAAATAAATATTTTTAAAATATTAACGGCATTATAGATTCTAGATAAACAATTTTATAATAATAAAAATTATATTTAACTATTTCATCAATTTTTAAATTAAATTTAAATTTAAGATACAAAGAAAAAACGAAAAATCAGTTCTTAAGATAATTAAATGTATAACAATTCCTCTATATAAAAAACTCCTAAAAGTAGTGTTCACAGGCAGTCTATTTTAATGTAAATATTCTAAAATATATCTTTTTATAGATAGATACATCGAAAGGAAGTAATAAAAAGATTTGGAGAGAAAAAATAAACATAAAAAAGTTATTATCTTTTTTAAACCATTAATTTTAAAAAAATAATTACTAAAATATAGAAAAATAAGAAAGAGATAATATATATATTATAACTAACGACAGAATAATAAAATAATTTAATAAATAGATAAGAAATATTGATATATAAAGATAAGTACACGCATAAAAAGATTTTAAAGATAAAATAAAAGTCTATCCAGAATTTATATGTTAAGATTCTTGAATTAATATAAATGAACCGACGTCTAAATATAAAAGTGAGTGAGTTCTGTAATTACTTTCTGAGTTATTTTTTTTTTTTATTCTTAACATTCATATTTTCATAGTTATGATAATGAGTCGTATTCTAGGTTTGCATGTGTGTATATTGTTGGCATTGTTTATGTCCCTCAATGTTCCAGTCTCCTTGTTGTATGATGCAACTGCAACTCCAACTTATACCATGTTATGTTGCATGGTGGGATTCATAATTTGGTTTTACAAATTGTCATCGTTCTTTCGCCGTTGCAGAGAAATATCCATGTTAGATTATTACGAAAGAAGAAACTCAAGTGATGATGAGGACGCAGAAAATGGTGATATTGAGGCTCGTGAAATACACAATCATCATCCAAGTAGAAGAAGCGCTGACATTGGTATTATAAGAGTAAGGGCTCATAGGGAGTTTCGACAAACCATATAACTACTTGCCCCTGAATTCCAAACACTACATATTTTATGTTTTCAGTCTGATTGTTCTATTTGCTTGGAAGAATTGAAGAATGGAGATTTCATTCAACCATTTGGAGTGTGTATTCATGAATTTCATTTGTGGTGCGTTAATTCCTGGTTGCTTAGTGGAAAAACTACATGTCCACTTTGTCGTGAAGAGTTGCCAATTCCAACTTAATAACATCATCAAAGTTTTTATGTTTATTTTTATTTTTTTTAATCGTTCAAAATATAAGATTAAAGAAACACTTCTTCTTATATATTTGGTAGATATTAAGAAAGATTTGTGCAAGATATTCACAAGAAAAAAGATAGGAAGATTAATATGGAATCTTATACTTAGATTTCATATATATGTTAAACTTTTTATTACACTAGCACATTTTTATTTTCTATTTTTCTCAATAGTATTATATATATTTTATTTTTCTCAATAACACTCTTTACACTTTAATTTTTGAAATAATACTTTTTTATTTTTTATTTTTTATTTTTTATGTTAAAATAACATTCTTTTGTTAACTCTTTTTATCTCACTAACACTTCTTTTATTTTTTTATTTTTTTCAATAAACATCTTTACTCTTTAATTTTTAAAATAACACTTTTTTATTTTTTTATTTTTTTTCATTTTAGTGAAATAACACTTTTTTATTTTATTTTTTATTTTTTTTACCATCGGTACATTAATTATTATTATTATTATTTTTGCTTTATTTATTTTTTATTTTATTTTTTTATGACTTTTTGCTATTATAATTAATTAATTAAAAAGTTTATAAAATATTTCATTCTATTTTCTTTTGTATTACTTTTTTTCTTAAATTTTAATTTAATTATTTTATATTATTTTTTTATCTTAATTTTAATAAACTAATCATTACAAGTTTTAATAACTAAAAATTTACGAACTTATTACAAAGTTGACTTCAGAACTCAATAATTAAAATATGAGTGAAAGGAAATATAATATTTTAATAGTAGCGTGGTGCTCGTGAAAACAGGTTATTTTTTTTTAAAGTTTATTAAGTTTATAGGTGTAAGTAACTTAACAGATGTCACCACAAGCATAAGCATATAATGTTGGGTCCAGAATTGCATATATTTTGAGTGAGTTTGGGTAAATAAAATGAAATACTTTTTATAAATTAAAATTTACTTATATATAAATTTCAGAAATTAATTATGTTTACAATAATTTTAAAACTTGCAACAAACACGAGAGTGTAATATTAGGCTAATTTTTCAAATTAGTGTAATTCTTTTTTGCAAATTTTCAAAATAATAATTTTTTTTTAACATGGATAAATCGTGGAGAACTTATATATATTATTATGAATAAATTATTTTATTATTATATGATTCAATTTAAGATTAGTTGAGATCTTGAGAAGAGAATATTATTTTAATTGTCAGAATTAAACTGTGCAATCAAGACATTATTTTAATTAATTAATTATTTAATGGGTTATGAAAATAAAATATATTTAGTAAAACAAAATCTGTTTTTTTAGAATAACTATATGATCGAACAACAATGATTATTTTTATTAAACAAAATAGTTTTACTAAATATATTTTATTATTAAATTTTAATTTGATGTTATTATCTTTTTTAAATAATTTAAATCTTTTTTAATTAAAATAATTTAAATTTTCATTATATAAAAATTATCTTTTTATTTAACTATCTTACATAAATTTTCTTCATAACACCTAACTTTTTTTTACATCAAAACATTATTTCATTCAAATTAATTGTACATTTACTTCAATTATTTAATAATAATTAATTTTAGCCATTACATATTAATCAAAATAAACAAAATAGTTTCATCATTATGCATTAATTTTATTTGCACAATTCAATTGACCTGAAAAAATAAGAGAGGAATGATGAGAAGAATTAACCACCCTAAAATCTTGTAATAATATAATAATTTTAATTAACTAATTAATTAATTTTTTTTTCTTCTCACCATTTCACTTAACTTTAAATCAAATCGTACAATAACAACAATAATACTGAAATCTCTTCATGATTTATTTATATCAGAAAAAATAAAAAAAAATACATTTTTGAGAATTTTACGAAAAAATTACATTAGTTTAGAAATTTTGCATATTATAATATTCACATTCTTATAAATGTATTTCGAATCCATGAAACAAGTACACTTTAAAAGTTAACAGGTAATGATGCTTAACTTATTTTAGCATCAGAGTAAGGGACATTGCTTAATAGTAACGGAGCATTAATTGATTTTAATTATGCCGGTTTAAATAAGTCACGGCAACAACAAAAAAATAGTAAAAACAGTAAGTTTTTAGGTGGTTGAACAATATAAGGTCACTTAACTTTGCGTTTATAGATACTAAGTATAGTGTTTATCTAAATAAATTTCTTTAAAAATACTTTTAAGAAAGAAAAGTGACAAAATAGCATTTATAATTTTGTTTATGATATTAAACATTTAATATTTTTAACTTATATATAAATGAATTATAAATTATTTTTGTTAAAAGTATTTATAAATAATTAATAAAAGTAATCGTACTAAACCATTTCTTTAATATTATCCACTATCATTCAAGGTCAATCAATGATTATTTAGATGTTTTAGAAAGATCATTTTAGGAAAGTACATGTGGTGTGGTGTACGATTCGAAGTTTAACTATAAATGGACCTTTAAGCAGATCAAAAGAACTTTAAGCTAGTAATATACTTTAATTTTATTTTATTTTATGAAGTTCAACATTGTAACTCAGAACAATCAAAATCTCCTGAACGAAATTATTTTTTATTCAGATTCTTTTACATGGACAAAGACAAACAAACTAATTTATTTACTCACATCTATCCTCTTAACACCCACCAACACTCCAAGCCAAGCCAAAACAAGCAAAAACACAAACACAAACACCGATGTATTCTCTTCCTCTAGTTTCCTCTAATGGCAAAGATAAAGTTCAGAAGCCTCTGCACATTGCAATGCTCCCATGGCTCGCAGCCGGTCACGTAAACCCTTATTCGGAGCTGGCAAAGATTTTGGCGCAAAAGGGTCACTTCGTTACCTTCATAAGCACTCCCAAAAACATCGATCGCATGCCCAAAATCCCCCAACCCTTACAACCATCCATTAAATTGGTGAAGCTACCCTTACAACACACAGAGCATCTCCCAGAAGATGCAGAGAGTACCATGGACATTCCCAAATCAAAGATCTGTCACCTCAAGTCAGCCTACGAAGCTCTCCAAGATCCTGTCTTCGAAGTGCTGAAAGCTTCAAAGCCTGATTGGGTTTTCTACGATTTTGCAACTGAATGGTTACCGGAAATAGCCAAGAGCCTGAGCATTCCGTGTGCACACTACAACTTAACCGCAGCCTGGAACAAAGTGTTCTATGATCCACCCAAGGAAGTACGCAACCCCAATTTCTCGATGCAAGACATGTGTAACCCCACGTGGCTTCCTTTCCAAACAACCGTTCATCTCAGGCCTTACGAAATCATGAGAGCAATGCGCTCTCGCAAAGATGAAGACACAGGTCGCACCGCCACTTTTGACCTTGGGAAGGTGTATTCCAGCTGTGACATGTTTCTTCTGAGGACATGCAGAGAACTCGAAGGAGAATGGTTGGATTATCTCGCTCACAGGTACAACATGCCCGTGATTCCGGTCGGTTTGGTTCCACCGTCCATACAGATAAGGGATGTTGGAGAAGAAGACAAAAACCCCGACTGGGTCAAAATCAAAGAGTGGTTGGACTCGCAAGAGTGCTCGTCCGTGGTGTACATTGCTTTCGGGAGCGAGTTGAAGCTGAGTCACGAAGACGTGACCGAGTTGGCTCATGGCATTGAGATTGCAAAGTTGGCTTTCTTTTGGGCTTTGAAAGAGGATTCGGTGGAGTTGCCGGAGGGGTTTGAGGAGAGAACAAAGGATCGTGGGTTTGTTTGGAGGAGTTGGGCACCCCAGACTAAGATCTTAGGCCATGCAGCTATTGGGGGGTGCATCACTCACTGTGGCACCAACTCTCTGGTTGAAATGCTTAATTTTGGGCATGTTCTTGTGACTCTTCCGTATTTGCTAGACCAAGCTCTGTTTTCAAGGGTTTTGGAAGAAAAGAAAGTGGCAATTGAGGTGGCAAGGAGTGAGGAAGATGGGTCCTTTACGAGGGAGTCTGTGGCCAAGACATTGAGGTTTGTAGTTGTGGATGAGGAAGGGAGTGTTTACAGGAAGAACGCCAAAGAAATGGGAAAGATTTTCAGTTCCAAAGATCTTCACAATCAGTACATCGATGATTGCATTCTTGCTCTTCAGAACTACAACCCTCCTTCCAACACTTGACCAATTCACTTTCTTCGCCTTCTCTCTACTGTGCTTTTCTCTTATATTTCTGCAAATGCTTAACTTTCTCGTTCAGTATTTCAATTCTCTGTCTTTTTTTTTTTTTTTTTTTTTTTTTTTTTTTACTTTTTGACGAAGTGAAACGAGAAGAAGGAGAAATGAATGGTTGTATGTTACAACTTTGTCTTGGGTTTGCATGCTGTATTCAATCTTTGAAGTTTAAATAATAAATTGCAATTGAGCAGACAATAGTCTATAAGACAGAAGGTCGATCAGTGGGTCTCATAACAACAGTGTTATTACGCATTGGTATATGCAACAATTTAGTTTCAAACTCGCAATCCAAATTACCTAATTTCTTATATTCTTTATTCTTTTTCAATGTTTATTTACCTGTGATATGATAAAGAAAACAAAATATATAATGATTTAGATAAATGATAAATAAAATTGACACAGATAGAAAGTGTGAAGTGAGAGCTGACAGAAAATTTTAAATTTTTGAGACTTGAGAGGCCTCGGGTGGTGGGATCAGTTGGAGAACCTGAGAAACTTTATTTTGGTTTGAGTTTTTCTTAGGTGGTGAAGAACAGGTGTTGGCGGCATAACTTTGTAGGCATGCAAGTTGACAGCTGTGACTCTTCATTGATGTTCACCACAGATACTAAAAATGAAATGTACTGTATTTTGCACCATCACCACCTTACTCCATGTCACTGTGTCTTCATCCATGGCTTACCCTTTTGTCTACACTTTTTTTCTTTCTCACTATTTCTAAACAATAATTTGTCTTTCCTACAAAGATTTTAAGATTTAGAATTTAAAATTTTATATAAAAATTAAATAAATTTCAAGAAGTTTACCATCATTCGAACATATTGTTGAATGACTTTGGTAAAGTTAATAATTTAAATATAGTAGTTTATTTGCGTTGCTTATAAACTTTTGACTAATATATATTAGTTTATTTATGAGTTTCTACCTTCTATTATAAATTCAGTTTCCATGTAATTATCATAGAAGTTTTAGATATTTTTAGACGAAGTTCTATATATGTATATCACTTAAATGATAGAGATTTGAGTATGGAATTTGGTGCTTAAGTGTAAAAAAGAAAGAATGGAAGTTTGTTATATAAAGATATCTCATTCAAGGGTGTAATGTGGTTTAACTAAAAGAATCTATTGTGAGTTATGAGAAGTAATATTTTCAAGAGAGAATTTTGCTTAAACAATATATATATATAATTATTGAAAGCTAACTGTAATAAAATAACAAATTTGCTGTATTCTATAGGATGATCCCTCCGTCTGAGGTTCTTAGTCAATATACTTCTTTATTTTTCACAATTTAAATAATTACCTGTTACTTCATCTGAATGCTGTTTATTGAAATAATAAGAAGGATAATTCTTAAGTATTATTGCTAAAGAAAATTTAAAGAAATGCAAGAATGTATGTACATAAAAAGTTATTTTTATAATTTTTATTTATTTAACACAATAATATATATAATTAATAAAGAAATAAATTTTATAAATTTTATTGACTATAATAAAATAATTAAAAGATTTTTATTTTATGGTTTTTCAATAATATAAATATATATCTTAAACAAATTAATTACTGGATGAAAAAAACAAATATAAATAATTGAGAACAAAATTATTTCCGTAATCATATTCTTGTTAAAATGTTAATTATTTGTAGTAAAAACATAAAAACAATGAGTTCATATAGAGAAGAAAAACATGAAATTACAAACTTTTAGTATCACATCATGTTGTAGTAACTATTCTAACTCTTGATTATATTCTTGGATTTTACTTGTAGAATGAAAACATCAGAAAAAGTTTTACCAGGCCTTTTATACTGGACCCGTCAAAATGTTATAGCCAATTATAATGATATTTTTTAGCATTAAACGTATGTAACATGTCTAAACCCAAAGGATTTTGATTAATATTAATATAGATTTTTTCTAATTCAAATCACATTACATGAAAATTTCTATAATTTCATTTAAAAGAGAGTCAAATGAGTTATACGACTTTATTTATTTTTATATTAAATTAAAATATTAGATTAAAATCATGTACCTTTAACACGATTTGTGCATTAGATCACATTCTTTAGTTTTAATCTACTCTTCTTTAGTTTTAATGTACATTTTCTATAGTTAGAGTATTATCTAAAAAAAGTGCTTGATATATAGTATAAAACTTTTATACGAAAATATGATTTGACAAATTAAAATTTAACAGTGTATGATTGAGAAATAAATAAAACGATAAGTATAGTTTCTTAGAAATTATAACAAAACAATATTAAAAATATAGAAATTAGTAAATAAATGTAACAAAAATTAATTTTTTTGGAGAGTATAGAATTGATCTCAAAATGAAGCTAATAATGAAAATTGTAATATGAATATCGTTAGACTACACATAAAAATAATTTATCTATCAGAGGAAGTTCAAACAAATAACAAATATTGATATGTAATTGCATAAAATTAATAAGTTAATTTTCATGCTATCTCTAATCACACTTCTTAATTATAATAGTTTGTTATATTGTTAACATATATTATTTTGTTATAATTTTATAATAAAATTACGTATAGGTCTTAATTGTTTTAATAATTAAACAATAATAATTTTTATACATTTCACAAATAATAATTTTAGATAAACAATTAATAATAACATTAATATTTCTTATATAAAATCACATGCATTAATATTAACATAAATAATTTGTTAGTTCAACTATGAATTAGCATATTATGAAAGTTGGCAATTCATTCAAAGAAACACAGTGGATAAATGAAATTAAACTCAGCCTCTCAAGTTGTTGTATAGTTTAAAGGTTCCTTCCTATTTTCATATTTTCTTTGTAAAGCTAATAACCCCTTCTTATATAAAGACAAAAGTTTACCTCTTTCCTTTTTATATATTTACACGTTGTGTGCCTTTCATGCATGACAAAACAAAAAAGAAGCCACCAGAATGTCCAACCATTCAATAATTCTGTTCCTTTCACTTCACTTTGAGCTATGAGTGAATATCACTCCTGTTGGATCACGGGTGCCACCATTGTAAGTGGTTATTAGCTTGGCACATGTATTCCCCTCAAAACTTTGGTGGGTCAATGAATGAGTCCCACATTGCAATTAATGCACTGTTCATCATGCACATGCCACATTGAAATGATCACTCCCCTCTTGTCCCAATTTCAGTAATTTTGTGACATCGAATTTCTCAACCTCCCAAATTGAGGCATTCATGAAAAAACATAAACAATGAAAACCGACCACATGGGATATGACTTCCCCTTTTATTTTAACCTTTTATATTTCATTATCATCTACAAATATGTGTCTCATGAACTTTGACCGTGTTACACACCCTCTTCCAAAACTGATTGATCTCAAAGATGGACATACTAGGAGGAACCAAGAAGCCACATGCTCTTCTCATTCCATTTCCATCACAAGGTCACATAAATCCATTTCTCAAACTAGCAAAGCTCCTCCACACCAAAGGCTTCCACATAACCTTTGTCAACACTGAATTCAATCACCAACGCCTCCTCAAGTCTAGAGGCTCCGATGCCCTCAATGGCCTAACAGATTTCCGCTTTGAGGCCATTCCTGATGGTCTCCCTCCCACCAACATGGATGCAACTCAAAGCATCCCGGCTTTGTGTGACTCTACCAGAAACAATTCTTTGGTGCCCTTCTGCAACCTTATCTCAGAACTTAATCACTCTCATGATTCTCCTCCAGTAACTTGCATTGTATCAGATGGTGTCATGTCCTTCACACTCAAGGCTTCTCAGCAATTTGGGCTACCCAACGTCCTCTTTTGGACTCACAGTGCTTGTAGTTTCATGTGCTTCAAAGAATGTAAGAATCTCATGGACAAAGGACTGACACCACTTAAAGGTAAGGAACATATATTTTCACTCTAACTTTATTCAAATTAGTATATTCTTTTTCATTATGGTCTTGTTTTTCAGATGCAAGCTATCTGACTAATGGGCATCTAGACACTGTCATAGACTGGATCCCTGGCATGAAGGATATCACTCTGAGGGATCTTCCTGGCATCTATCGTACCACAGATCCAAATGATATACTTTTGGACTTTGTGGTCGAACAAATTGAAGCAACTTCAAAAGCTTCGGCTGTTATTCTTCCAACTTTTGATGCCTTGGAGCATGATGTGCTCGATGCACTCTTCACAATGTTTCCTAAACTATACACCATAGGCCCACTGGAGTTGCTCCTTGATCAAACTTCAGAGAGCAAATTTGATTCAATAAGATGTAATTTGTGGAAGGAAGAGTCCGAGTGTCTCAAATGGTTGGATTCACAGCAGCCCAACTCCGTTCTCTATGTGAATTTTGGCAGTGTTATAGTCATGAGACACCAACAACTTGTTGAGTTGGCCTGGGGACTATCAAATAGCAAGAAAAAGTTTTTGTGGGTGATTAGGCCTGATTTAGTTGAGGGTGAGGCCCCAATCTTGCCACCTGAAATTGTAGAAGAAACCAAAGATAGAGGTCTATTGGTGGGTTGGTGTCCACAAGATCAAGTTTTGAAGCACCCAGCAGTTGCAGGGTTTTTAACTCACTGTGGTTGGAATTCCACGCTTGAAAGCATAACAAATGGGATTCCTTTAATCTGTTGCCCCTTTTTCAATGATCAAATTCTTCAGCGCAAGTACATTTGTCGTGAATGGGCTTGTGGTATGGAGATGGACAGTGATAATGTTATGAGGGAGGAAGTGGAAAAGCTTGTGAATGAGTTATTGGAGGGTGAGAAGGGTAAGGAGATGAAGAAAAATGCAATGGAGTGGAAGAAAAAGGCACAAGAAGCTACCAACACTAGTGGTTCATCCTTTCTGAATTTGGAAAAACTGGTGAACGAAGTCTTGCTTTCCAAGAGTTAGGCTGCAAGAAACTAAATTGACATATATTTAGTTTAGCAGTTACAAGTTGTTATTTATATCAAATATTGTTGTAATGCTATCTTCTAGAGATAGTTTGAATGAGTGGTTCCCAATGGTGTTAATGTGGGATTCGATATTATGTCTCTCTCATGAATGCTCTACGTTTCTTTGAATGATTTTGGAGATGTTGACGAATATATCTCAGAAATTACATACAAAAATTGATTAAGAACGACGTTAATTTTTATTTAAAATATATTTGGTGACAAACTAGTACGAGGTTTCATCCATACTAATTCACATCCATCCGCGAGAACCCCCAACTCATTAAAAAATTATTGTTTTTCCACGTTTAAAGCTGTTTCTCACATGGGTGTGTCAGGATATTGAGAATCTTTACCTATATTTGGACTAAGTCAACGACATGCACAGTTTTTTTTTGTCTGTGCATGTTATATAACTCGTAAAGAACAAGTCATTTGGATCTGAAAATCAAATGCCCGATATTATAAGACCATGCATTTTTTGTGGTAAGAATGACTCTATCCATTTTATTATTGGTACTTAAGGGGAATAAAATAAAAGCTGCGTGCTTCTCATGCCACTACTGTCTCTTTCCATTTTTTTGGTGAGGAAGAAGCTCTTCCTCTTTGATTCATTTTTCCTTATATAGAACACAACGCGGATACCATCTCTTCCTTACACAGAAAAAAGGTAAAGATGGATCACTCAGTTTCGGATTCATCCAATGCTAAAACTGGTAAGCCTCTTCATGTTGTGATGTTCCCATGGCTAGCCATGGGTCACGTATACCCCTGCTTCGAGGTTTCCAAGATCCTCGCACAAAAGGGTCACTATGCCACTCTCGTATCCACCCCTAAGATAATAGATCGCTTACCTAAACTCCCTCAAACCTTATCACCATTTGTGAAGCTAACCAAATTGCCCTTATCTCCCCACATCGACCAAAACCATCTCCCAAAAGATGCTGACTCTACAATGGACATTCCCTCCAACAAACTCTATTACCTCAAACTAGCCTATGATGCTCTCCAACAACCTATGGCTCAACTACTCAAAACTTCAAATCCTGATTGGGTTTTCTATGATTTTGCAGCCAGCTGGATACCCCAACTAGCCAAAAACCTCCACATTTCTTGTGCCTATTTCAGTCCCTGCCCCGCGTGGAGCATATGCTTCTTTGACACACCAAAACAACAACTTGGTGATGCTGCCGCCAACAGAACAAACCCTGAAGACTACTATGGCCCTCCCAAGTGGGTTCCTTTCCCTACAAATATTGGCCTAAGACCGTACGAGGTAAGGAAGTTGTTAGAAGATGTCAAAGTTAACGAGACTGGTGCCTCACCTGTTTTTGATCTGAACGAAGCAAATTCTGGTTGTGACATGTTTGTCATCAGAAGTAGTAGAGATCTTGAGCAAGAGTGGTTGGATTATCTTGCCGAGTTTTACCACAAGCCTGTGGTTCCTGTGGGGTTGCTTCCACCAATGCAAGTGATGGATTCTGAAGAGGAAGACAATAGCCCTGATTGGCTTCAAATCAAGGCGTGGTTAGATTCACAGAAAGGGTCATCAGTGGTGTACATTGCATTTGGGAGTGAGGTGAAACTGAGCCAAGAAAACCTCAATGAACTGGCTCTTGGCATCGAGCTTTCTGGTTTGCCTTTCTTCTGGGTTCTGAGGAAGGGGTCAGTTGAGTTGCTGCCAGAAGGGTTTGAGGATCGGATCAAAGATTGTGGGGTTGTGTGGAAAACATGGGCACCCCAGCCCAAGATTTTGGCTCATGCCTCCATTGGAGGTTGCTTGACTCACTGTGGTTCTGGTTCAATGATCGAAAATCTGTACTTTGGACACGCGCTTGTGATGTTGCCGTTCTTACTAGACCAAGCATTATATTCAAGGGTGATGGAAGAGAAGAAAGTGGGAATCGAGATTCAGAGGAACCCGCAAGATGGATCGTTCACAAGGAGCTCCGTGGCTGAGGCATTGAGATTGGCAATGGTGAAGGAGGAGGGAAGTGTTTACAGGAAAAATGCTAAAGAAATGGGCAAGAAATTTAGCAATAAAGAGCTCCATAATCAATACATTCAAGATTTCATTGTTTCCCTTCAAACTACTACTATACATATAAATTAAATAATGGATTTTTTTTTTCTTGCTGCATGAAATAAACTAGTTGGTTTGAATGATCATTAATTTCATCATAGTTAAACTTGGAGAGAATATAAAAAATAATAATTTTAAAAAATAGAGGGACTTATTATACTATTTTTTTATTATGAAATCACATACTTTTTTTTCTATTTCTACTTTATTGAATAACTAAACCTCAATTTTATTTTTTTCACTTATATTTTTAATTTTATTTTTGTCTATTTTCATTATCCTTAATTTCTTTTTTTGGGAACCGAACAAACAAAATAGTACATTAATTCTGAAGGATCCCATAAACAGTTGCGGCTTCCCACAAAATAATATGGAAGAGAAAAAGAAAGGGAAGTGTGGAAGTGGAACGTAGAGAGACGGTGCACCGAAATATTAAATTAAACTAAATTAATGACTAGTTTAGGTTTAAAAAAATTGAGCTCTAATTTAAAAAACTGAATTAAAACTATTTTATAATTTAGTTTAAAAAAATTAACATTAAAAAGAATGATTTAGTGTATTATTCAAATTATTGTTCAATTTACTATTTTTTGGATGATTTTCTAATTGTAGTTTTTTTATCAGTAAAATTTAATTGTTAAAAATTATTTTAATACTAAGAATATAGTTCAGTAGATTAATAACTACACTGTATAGCTGAAAACAATGATTGCCTTTGGTTAAATAACTTTTTTTTGGGATGTTACATGTGATTTATTTATAACTACTCTTTATTAAAAGTCCTATGGTTAGACGTTCAGAAAAGATATTTTTTTTTTTTTTCGAAGTTCTACTTATAATCAGTTTTGTTCATACCTTTAGGCGGCTTTACCAACTTCCTAATCACCTTCTTCTACAGAGAATTCATCTTCTGATGCATGACAAAATCCAAGCAAAATCCAAATTTAAACATATCAATTACAAAGTAAAAATTTCAATCTAACATACCTTTGAGTAAAAAAAAAATCTAGGCATTTTTATCCAGGGAGTTCACAAACTCAAATAAAAGCCAAAATTCACTCAATAATTAAAAGTAAACCTTAGTGCATCAAATCAATAACAATACTTCTGAAAAAAAAATAATCAAAATCGATGTTAACATAACTAATTATTATTCGTACAAACTAAAAGCATTTTTTGTTATCGTTAATTAAAAAAATCAATTAATATTAGTTAAAAAATTTACAACTAAAAATAAAATAATATTAACAGAGATCGATTAATAATTATCCATCAATATTAATATTTTTGAATTATTAATAATTATTTAATATTTAACTAACTTTTTACATTTGATAATAATTGAAATATTTAATTAAAATAATATTTTATAAATTTAAATTATTTTATCTAAATAAAATATTAAAAAAATATTTTAAAATAAAGCCAAATCAAATCCAATTAGCATTTATGAAATTTTCAATTCAAAGGTAAGCTAACTACACATAACATTATTATTACCCAGTTCCTATGTAATTTGTAAGTAGATTTCACTATAAAAGAAACTTTTTTATTAAATCATAAATTGGGTCAAATATAAATTAAAAAAATAATTTACTTTTTATATTATACTAGGTCGTAGGTCGTGGTCTCATTGGAGAAAAATAAAAACAAACTGAAAATAAAACGAAAACACAAAATATTTATAAATTGGTTACTTAATTATTGAGGGAATCCAAGTAAAACGAAAATAAAAGTAGATAACGTGTCATTTATATATATATATATATATATATATATATATATATATATATATATATATATATATATATATATATATATATATTATTGTGTATTTGTAAATAATACTTTAAAAAAATATATAATTGTTTAGAGTTGAGATAGTACAAAAGCTCCTTAAAATAAATTGAGTTGCTTGTAAGTAACTTTTATTTACAAACAATAAATATTATTTTATTAGTGGGTTATGTGAAGAATGATAAATGAGTAGATAAAAAGAAACATTAACATATCAACAAAACAAAATAGTAAAAGCATTAGAAAGAAAAAAAATCATAAATCAAGATATAAAATGAATAAAGCTAAAAATCATACAACAACAAAAATTACAAAATGAACTGAAAAAGAAATGTTTTAGTATGAATTTGGAACGCTCTAATCTACACATCAAATACTACAATCTAGATGTTGGATGTTCATTAATTTTCTAATGAAAAAATTCAATATGTTTCTCACAATAAATAAATAATTTATATTGTTGTATATTATAATTAAGTATAAAAACTATATAAAATAATAAGTTGTTTTGAGTTATTTAAAATTTTGTGTATTGAAATAAAATTGAGTCTAAGTTGTTTGAGAATAATGTAACACGATAAGATTCATATATTATATTTTTTAATTAGGAAGCAACTAATGTGATTTACTTAAGTTTTTTCTTTTTTTTTTTAACCTCAACAAGCCAATTTCCTTTATAGAGTTTGAAGGATAATGGTTACACAAGTCATGGTTTCTTCCACAATATAATATAAGTTATGTATTGCAATTAGGTATGCATATGCCATATTTTATTAATTTAACTTAGACACCATATTTCTTAATTCAACTTAAACACCATATTTATTATTTCAACTAGCGTATTGATATTGATATTTATTGTTTTTTTTATCAGCCATGTTGATGTTGATTGTAAATGGAAGATAATATAAATATTAAGTTATATATTAAGTTTTCTCTTTTAGTTGACGACGAAGAGAAGCATCTGTTTATAGCAAATTATTTGTAAATGAATTTTAAAGTTTGTTAATATTTTAAAAGTACATGTTAAATTTTTCTGTATTCTGATTTTTTTTACTAATTTAATTTAGTTAACTTGTATTAGATTTATAATAAAAATTTGGTATTATTGAACATTTTTTCCAATAAAAAAGTTATAATAGACGTTATTATATGCAGTAACGTCATATTAGAGGTTATTATATATTCTTGAAATACTTATATAAAAAAATATATTATAATAGAGTGTTATATTTAAATGAATAATATATTTATTAATCTTTCTAAAATTCTTTATCTTATTATTTTTATATTATTATTTAGAGATAAAAAAATCTTTATAAAATACTTTAATAGTGACTAAATTTAAATAAGAAATTTTAATACCACATTCAACTTAAAATATTAAGAAATAAGTCTGTAAGTATTTTCTTTTTTTTAACACATTTCTATCATATTTTAATCCGACATCTCTCGTTCTTCTACTACAACTTTGTGTTCAAACTCCTTGCGCAAGTTTCTATATAAATACATCTCACACATTTATATTGATATACTTAAAAAGGTTTATGATTGAACTTGGGTAAGTTTTTATATGAGTGCATGTCACACTCCTATAACAATGTTTCAGCATGTAGTACAATTTTTCATATAAATATATTGATTAAATGATGTGTAAATATATTTATTAAATGATGTGGATACAACCATAATTAAAAAATTGTTTCCATATTCATAATTTTAAGTTTAATATTTTTTTACAGCAAAATATAAACTTATAAAAAATATGAAATTCAAACACCCTCAAACATAATATCAATGCATTAAAAAATTTACGTACTAACTTCTAAATTATAATTAAACTCAATATAACTTAACTTTAAATATCGTCAACTAATTTAAGTAATAAATATTAATCAATAAAAAATGATAAAAAAATAAATAACAAATCAAAATAAAAATAAACACAAAACACGAAATCAACAAGAGGCGTGGAAGCAGAAGTGACGAGAATAGTGCTGAACAATAGCCATAGAATATAGCAAAAAAATCACCAATAACGAGGACAGGACCAATCAACAAAACCGTTGTTGTTGTTTGCTTGAAAAATTTAATTTATTTACAAAACTGTTTCGACGTCTTTACGACAATGACTTTAAAATCGTTGTTAATTAAAGTTGTAATATCCAAAATTTTACACTAATATAGAGTTACAGTCCTGTGATAAAATCTTCTAGTATAATTTTTACAGGAAGATATCTTTTTCACTTTTAGATGGATACCACTAGAACTCTATAATATAAACAATTGTCTTAAACACCATCAGAAAACCGATGTGTGCCACGAGGCCCTCGCGGCTGTTATTTTATTTTCTATTATTAATATTTTCTGTCGGTTACATAGACATAAAAATAGAGAAAAACATAAGCTAAAAATATACACAGAAAAAAAAAAATCAAACGTTGACGTGTTTCACAGACAAAAATAGAAAGAACTTTTTCTTAAACTTAATGAATTTGATAAAAAAGAATTAAATAGTATACATATATATCAAGATCCCTTTAACACTCCAACATTCAATTTTATTTGTACTTATTTTTTTAATTTGTGTTATTTTTCTATTTTTATTTTCCGTTATAAAATGGAAATAAAATAATAGCCTCGCGGACCTCGTACATGTTTTTTTTTTTTTCGTCATGTGTTCTGGACAAATCATTTATGGATATGGATGGTCTGCAGTTTTAGAACTAAATCACACCCACATGCATTTTGATCCAACGGTGTTTGTACCAAAAGTTATTCATTTTGTTTTTTAGAACTAAATCACACCCACGTGCATTTTGATCCAATGGTGTTTGTACCAAAAGTTATTCATTTTGTTTTTTTAGAAATAAAATTTGGTGTTTTAAGGGTTAAGATTTATGCAGCATAAAAGTTAAACTGCACAGGATGTTATAACTTCGTAGTGACCACGTGGAGGAAATGTAATAATATTATATCAGAGGCGTGGTGCACGTTAGACTTGTTTTTTCTTTGCTTTTCTATAGTCTCAGAGGAAAACAAGTAGAAGATAAAGAACTACGTAATTAACACAATTTTTCTGCTAGAAAATAAATCTTTGCTAACGTTCGATCTTCATCCTCTCCCATTATATATCATCCCTGTCTCAGAAGTAGTTAACACAGAAAAAACTGGAATCGAAGCCAAGTGAAAGGAAATCACACTTACGTGCTGATGGATTGTGTTGGTCCAGTTTCGGCTCATGCAAATGGCAATGGAAAAGTTGAGAAACCTCTTCACATTGCCATGCTCCCGTGGCTGGCCATGGGTCACATATATCCATACTTCGAGTTGGCCAAGATTCTTGCTCAGAAGGGTCATCATGTCACCCTCATAAACAGCCCCAAAAACATTGATCGCATTCCCAAAGCCCCCAAAAGCTTACAACCATTCATTACATTGGTGAGGCTACCTTTGCCACACGTAGAGCATCTTCCAGAAGGCGCAGAGAGCACGATGGACATTCCCCCCACCAAGAACTGTTTCCTCAAGAAGGCTTATGATGGCCTCCAAGACCCTGTTGCTGAGTTGCTCAAAACTTCGAAGCCTGATTGGGTTTTCTACGACTTTGCAGCTGCTTGGGTCGCCCCAATAGCTAAGACCCTCAACATTCCTTGTGCACATTACAATATCACCCCAGCTTACAACAAAGTCTTCTTTGATCCACCCAAGGACAAAATGAAGGATTACTCCATTGAAAGCATATGTGGCCCTCCCACTTGGCTTCCTTTCCCCACAACGATTCGTCTCAGGCCTTATGAGTTCTTGGCAGCATTGCAGCGTAATAAAGACGAGGAGACAGGGGAAAAGGCTGATTTTGATCTCAAAAAAGCATATTCCAGCTGTGACATGTTTCTTCTCAGAACCTCTAGAGAGCTTGAGGGAGAGTGGTTAGATTATCTTGCTGACAACTACAAGGTCCCTGTGCTACCAGTGGGGTTGCTTCCACCGTCCATGCAGATAACAGATGCTGAAGAGGAAGATGAAAACCCTGACTGGGTCACAATTAAGGAGTGGTTGGACGCAAAAGAGTCATCTTCAGTGGTGTACATTGGATTTGGGAGCGAGTTGAAGCTGAGTCAGGAAGACCTCACTGAGTTGGCTAATGGCATTGAGCTTTCAGGGTTGCCTTTCTTTTGGGCTCTAAAGAACCTGAAAGAGGGGGTGCTTGAGTTGCCAGAGGGGTTTGAGGAGAGAACGAAGGATCGTGGGATTGTTTGGAAGAGTTGGGCACCTCAGCTTAAGATCTTAGCACATGAGGCAATTGGGGGATGTATGAGTCACTGTGGTTCTGGTTCTGTGATTGAGAAGCTTCATTTTGGGCATGTGCTTGTGACCCTCCCTTATTTGCTTGACCAAGCCCTGTTTTCAAGGGTGATAGAAGAAAAGAAAGTGGGGATTGAGGTGCCAAGGAGCGAGAAAGATGGGTCCTTTACAGGGGACTCTGTGGCCAAGACATTGAGGTTTGCAATTGTTGATGAGGAGGGAAGTAGCTTAAGAAAGAATGCAAAGGAGATGGGGAAGCTTTTCAGTTCGGAAGAACTTCACAATCAATACATTGATGATCTCATTTCTGCACTTCACAAGTATAGGATTTCTTCCAGCACTTAAGCAGTGTCTATGCCTTCTATTTTATCAATTTCCCCTTCTATTATCTGCTTTTTCTCTTGTAACAAAGGAATGTGAGTTGTTAAATTTAATTTCAACTTCATTTCTGGCTATAATGTGACTTTAAGAAGGATTTGACATTTAATAAATTTTTACATCTATTCTATATTTGTTATTTCATCCTTATTTTTTTTTTCTAAATTCAAAATTTTATTTTTATAATGATTATATCACTTAAAAAGAATGGTTAAATGTGAGTTATTAAATGAATCGTGGAAGATATAAAGAAACTTCATTTCTCTTATTTTTGTTGGAGTGTGAATTTATTTATTTATGTATTTATTTTCATATGTTTTTAAATGTAAAATTAATATAAGTGGTTAATTAAATATAATATCTGAATAAATAAGTATATTTTTAAGTAGTTTATCATGTTCATATAAATAGTTTGTTATGTTTATATAAGTGGTTAATTGAATATGACATCTGAATAAATAAGTGCATGTCTAAGTGGTTTACCATGTTCATATAAGTGATTTGTTATGTTTATATAAGTGGTTAATCGAGTATGACATTTGAATAAATAAGTACATGTCTAAGTGGTTTGTCATGTTTATATAAGTGGTTAAATGACTATTACATCTGAATAAATAAGTACATATCTAAGTGGTTTGTTATGTTTAAATAAGTGATTTGCTTGTTTAAATAAGTGGTTAACTGAGTATGATATATGAATAAATAAGTACATATCTAAGTTGTTTACCATGTTCATATAAGTGGTTTGTCGTGTTTATATAAGTGGTTAACTGAGTATAACATCTGAATAAATAAATACATGTCTAAGTGGTTTGTCATGTTTATATAAGTGGTTAACTAAGGATAACATCTGAATAAATAAATACATGTCTAAGTGATTTAACATGTTCATATAAATAGTTTGTCATGTTTATATAAGTAGTTAAGTGAGTATGACATCTGAATAAATAACTACATGTCTAAGTGATTTACCATGTTGATATAAGTGGTTTGTCATAATTATATAGGTGGTTAACTAAGGATGACATCTGAAAAAATACGTCTAAATGATTTATCATGTTTAAATAAGTGGTTTGCCATAAAAAACCCAATAAAAAATATAATTAACTCGATTGGCCTAAATGGTTAGCTCAGTAATAATTTAGATACATGAGTTGTAATTTTACATTTGAAAAAGTACTTTGTATATATAACAAAAGGAAATGTTTTCCCTCTCTTTCAATGATGCAACATGTAACACTTAAAAATATTAAATGAAAGTTAAGTAAAGAATGATGTGAAAGTATCATTATACGAAATATGGATCCACGTAGAAATCTATAATATAAACAATTGCCTATAGAAAGGAATGTGCCTCCCACGCCCATGTGAAACTTTAGTCTAACCCTCTCACGTGTTGACAGACCCTCTCACATGTTGACAGATAATACATAGTAAGGCAATTACTTAAAATATGGATATTCAGACAGCACATAGTTTTAAACCGTTGACTATCCATGCATTAATTATATGTACCACATTACTTAAACACCATCACAAAAGCATAATTTAAAAAATACCCAGAAAATAAAATAAAATTTTCACGCGTTTCACGGGACAAAATAGAAAGAAGGTTTTCGTTCCTCTCGTTGTCTTGGTCGATAAAAACAAAAAGATCTTCATCCTCTCCCATTGCTGCCGAGTATAAATCATCGTTGTGTCGTAGGTAGTTAACACAGAAAAAACTGGTATCGAAGCCAAGTGAAAGGAAATCACACTTACGTTCTGATGGATTGTGTTGGTCCAGTTTCAGCTCATGCAAATGGCAATGGAAAAGCTGAGAAACCTCTTCACATTGCTATGCTCCCGTGGCTGGCCATGGGTCACATATCTCCATACTTTGAGTTGGCCAAAATTCTTGCTCAGAAGGGTCATCATGTCACCTTCATAAACAGCCCCAAAAACATTGATCGCATTAATCCCAAAGCCCCCAAAAACTTACGACCCTTCATTACATTGGTGAGGCTACCTTTGCCACAAGTAGAGCATCTTCCAGAAGGCGCAGAGAGCACGATGGACATTCCCCTCACCAAGATATGTTTCCTCAAGAAGGCTTATGAAGGTCTCCAAGACGCCGTTGCTGAGTTGCTCAAAACATCGAAGCCTGATTGGGTTTTCTACGACTTTGCAGCTTTTTGGGTCGCGCCAATAGCTAAGACCCTCAACATTCCGTGTGCACATTACCATATAATGCCAGCTTGCAACATAGGCTTCTTTATTCCACCCAATGACAAAATGAAGGATTACTCCATTGAAAGCATATGTGGCCCTCCCACTTGGCTTCCTTTCCCCACAACGCTTCATCTCAGGCCTTATGAGTTCTTCAGAGCATTGCAGTCTATTAAAGACGAGGAGACAGGAGAAAAGGCTCATTTTGATCTCCGCAAAGAATATTCCAGCTGTGACATGCTTCTTCTCAGAACCTCCAGAGAGCTTGAGGGAGAGTGGTTAGATTATCTTGCTGACGACTACAAGGTCCCTGTGGTTCCAGTGGGGTTGCTTCCACCATCCATGCAGGTAAGAGATGCTGAAGAGGAAGATGAAAACCCTGACTGGGTCACAATTAAGGAGTGGTTGGACACAAAAGAGTCGTCTTCAGTGGTGTATATTGGATTTGGGAGCGAGTTGAAGCTGAGTCAGGAAGACCTGACTGAGTTGGCTAATGGCATTGAGCTTTCAGGGTTGCCTTTCTTTTGGGTTCCAAAGAACCTGAAAGAGGGGGTACTTGAGTTGCCAGAGGGGTTTGAGGAGCGAACGAAGGATCGTGGGATTGTTTGGAAGAGTTGGGCACCCCAGACTAAGATCTTAGGTCATGGGGCAATTGGGGGATGCATGAGTCACTGTGGTGCTAGTTCTGTGATTGAGAAGCTTAATTTTGGGCATGTGCTTGTGACCCTTCCTTATTTGCTTGACCAAGTCCTGTCTTCAAGGGTGATAGAAGAAAAGAAAGTGGGGATTGAGGTGCCAAGGAGCGAGAAAGATGGGTCCTTTACAGGGGACTCTTTGGCCAAGACATTGAGGTTTGCAATGGTTGATGAGGAGGGAAGTAGTTTAAGAAAGAATGCAAAGGAGATGGGGAAGCTTTTCAGTTCCAAAGAACTTCACAATCAATACATTGATGATCTCATTTCTGCACTTTACAAGTACAGGATTTCTTCCAGCAATTAAGCAGTGTCAATGCCTTCTATTTTCTTAATTTTCTCTTCTATCATGTGCTTTTTCTGCTATTTCTCTTGTAACAAAGGAATGTGGCTTTAACAAGCTTTTCTAGCAAGGACTAGAAGAGTTGTTAAAATTTCATTTCAACTTTATTTCTGGGAATAATGTGACTTTAAGAAGGTTTTGAGATTTAATAAATTTTTACATCTATTCTATATTTGTTATTTCATCCTTCATCTTTTTTTTTTAAATACAAAATTTTATTTTTATAATGATTATATCACTTAAAAGGTGAATGGTTAAATGTGAGTTGTTAAATGACTCGTGGAAGATATAAAAAAACTTCATTTCTCTTATTTTTGGTCGAATGTGAGATTTATTTATTTATGTATTTATTTTCACATGTATCTAAATGTAAAATTAATAATGTTATTAATAATAGTCAAGTGACTCACAGAAGAATTATTTAATTTTAAAATGTAGATAAATAACCTAATTAAAGTTAATTTAAGGATTAATTGAATTTTGCATAATGAGGGGTGCATCATGGATACCCACTACCATTTAATGATTTCTTAATTAACAATCAAATGAAGCTCATAATTTTATTGAGTAACCCACCTTCTTTTCTACTCTTTGAAAGTCAAAGTTACTTAACTTTAAAACTGTAATGAATATATTGGTATCCCCTACTATCTTATCATATAAATTTTTTAGAAAGTTGAAACAAAAGGAACAAAAGTAGAACACTCCCAATAAAAACAGAATAAATAATAGGCAACAGTCTTTTTGTTCAATTGAATTTCAAAGAATATAATGGTGTTAAAATTTGTTTTAGAACCATTTGCACTTGACAATCACTATTACAAAGGAAGGACGAGTGTTGTCATGTAAGGTAGGCTCCATACTCCAAAACCCATAAATCAAGAATTACAGAACAAGAAAAAGAATCCTATTAGAAGAACGAAAGACACATTATAGATTTACTACATCTCACTAAAAGAAAAATCGCATTTACCTACAATAAAAATTTATACAGAATAAACAAAATTCATACGTAATTTAGAATTATTTACAAATTATATACGGATAAAAATCCGTATATAATATAGTCGTAGATAATTTACATACGGATATTACATATAAATTTTTACATACAGATTTTTCCGTATGTAAATACAAAATAATTTTTAAAATAAATTATTTATTATTACGATTATTATATTTTTATTATTACTATTTGTATTATTATTATACTTCTATTATTATCAATCTTATTATAAATAACATTTATATTATTATTAATCCCAAAGTGTTGAGAAAAGAATTCCAACCCAAGTCCTTCAACATACATACACAAGTCATAACCACCACCAACATCAAATTTGCAGTCATATACTCATTGTTATTATTCTTATAGTGACCCTTGTTATCATTATTTTTGTCAATATTAGTAAATATAATATTAATAGTACTAAAATAATAATATTATTATTTTTAATATTAATAATAATAATAATCATATTATTGATAATGTTAATAATCATGTTAATATTAATATTAAAATAATAATATTATTAATTATATATATTAATAATATATATATACCAATTTTAATAATATTATTTATTTTTATTAATAATAATAATGTTAATGTAATTAATAATATTAGTAATAATATTAAAATAATAATAATAATGTTAATAATAATTATTATAATTTTGATAAAATTAATTATTAATATTATCTACGAAAAAAGTTGTAGGTAAATTACATATGGATTTAGATCCGTATATAAAATTTATATATAATAAATCCGTATGTAATGAATCCGTATGTAAGATCTGTAGATAATTACATACAGATTTGAATCCGTATGTAATTATATACGAATTTGTATTGTATCCGTAGGTAATAAATCTGTATGTAATGAATCCGTATATAAAATTCGTATATAATAAATCTGTATATAAGATCCATATGTAATAAATTTGTATATAAAATTCATATGTAATAAATCTGTATATAATACTAAATTGACATACGGATAAAAATTTATATATAATAATTTATATGTAAATCAAGAATTTGTTGTAATGTCAAAAATTCATTATTTTTCCTTTTAAGTTTATTCTTATGAATAAGCCTTGTAGTTCTCTTTTCTTGTTTTCTCTCAGGACCCCATTTCTCAATACAAATTCAATATATGTTTGTTACAAAATAAATAACTCTTAGATATTAAATATATGTTTGTTACAAAAGAAATAACTCTTAGATATTAAATTATTATTGCAAATCTTATATATTTCTTAGCTTTTTGATCACAGATTCCATAAATTTTGATATTAGTTTCTTTCTATACTCTATAACTTTTTTGTACTTGATTCTTTACTTTTACTAAATAGACTTTGAAATAGAGATTCTACTTAGTGCTGAATAATTGTAGGACAAAATTCAGTTCTGCATGGTCAAATTACATAATGTGGGATCTAATGAAAACTTGATTTTGATTTTTCAATTTTTGATTTCCATATCACAATACAAATCAGAGAACTTTGTTACAGTTACCTCTGACTTAATCTTTTTAAGGAAACCAACGAGAAAAAGGGAAAATAAAAACAGTGCAGAGGATTTGAAGACGTGTTTCAAACCCTCACACTAATTGGATGATTTAAGTTTCCCATGTCATGGGAAGCCTTCCACTGTATCAGGAAATCATATTTGCTGATTGAAAAATAATTTTTTGATAACAACATATAACAACTGTACATATAACAACTGTTTTTAAGTGTATTATAATCATCGTAAAAGTAAAATTTTGTATTTATAAAGGAAAAGAAAAAAAAACAATAGTTGTTAAATAATTCTAAAATTTTTATTAAATATGAAAATATCATGATCATTCCTGATTTTAGCCACAAAGACCTCCATAATCAATGCATTCAAGATTTCATTGTTTCCCTTTAAACTACAACTATGCATATAAATTAAATGTATATCTCATCTCAGATTCTTTTTCCTGATCTGAAGTAAACTAGTTGGTTAATCAATTTCTTAAAACTTCTAGAGCGAATTAAGGCGATGATGATTCATTTCATCATGAAAGTTAAAAGCTAATATAAAAAATAATAATTTTAAAAAATAGAGAGAATTGTTATGCTATTTTTTATTATTAAATTACATTTTTTTTCTGTTTCTACTTTATTTTAAAAAAAAATTGAGCTCTAATTTAAAAAACTGAATTAAAACTATTTATAATTTAACATCAAAAAATTGAACAGTAAAAAGAATGATTTAGTGTATTATTCAAATTATTGTTGAATTTACTATTCTTTCGTATGATTGTAATTGTAGTTTTTTATCAGTAAAATTTAATTGTTAAAAATTATTTTAATATTAAGAATATAGTCCGGTAGATTAATAATTACCATGTATAGCCTGAAAAAGATGATTGTCCTTGGTTAAATAATTTTCTTTGGGATATTACATATGATTTATTTATAACTTACTACTCTTTATAAAACGTTCTTTCGTTAGACGTTTGAGAAATGATTTTTTTTTTCGAAGTTCTACTTATAATCAATTATATTCATACCTTGGCTTAACCAACTTTAAAATCACCTTCTTCTACATAGAATTCATCTTCTAATGCATGACAAAATCAAAGCAAAATCCAAATTTAAACTTACCAATTACAAAGTAAAAATCTCAATCTAACATACCTTTGAGTAAAAAAAAATCTAGGCATTTTGATCCAGGGAGTTCACAAACACAAATAAAAGCCAAAATTCACTCAATAATCAAAATTAAACCTTAGTGCATCAAATCAATAACAATACTTCTGAATAAATAATCACAATCGATGTTAACATAACTAATTATTATTCGCACAAACTAAAAGCAATTTTGATTAACGTTAATTAAAAAAATCAATTAATACATGTTAAAAATTTTCACAAGTGAAAAAATATCAATTCAAGAATATTAATATTGATGGATAATTATTAATCAATATTGATATTTTTGAATTATTAATAATTATTAATATTTCACTAACTTTTTACATTTCATAATAATTTAAATGATTTATTAAAAATAATATTTTATAAATTTAAATTATTTTATCTAAATAAAACATTTTAAAACATAAAAATAAATCCAAATCAAATCCAATTAACATTTATGAACTTTTCAATTCAAAGGCAAGCTAATTGTGCAGAACATTATTAGTACGCCAGTTCCTATATAATTTCTGAGGTAGATTTCAGTATGAGAGAATTTTTTTTATTAAATCATAAATTGGGTCAAATATAAATTAAAAAATAATTTTCTTTTGATATTATAGTAGGTGAATGATCTCATTAGAGGAACATAAAAACAAACTAAAAATAAAATGAAAACACAAAATATTTGTAAATTGGTTACTTAATTGTCCAGGGAATCCAAATAAACGAAAGCAAGGATAGATAACGTGTCAATATATATATATATATATATATATATATAAGTGATTTTTATTTACAAACAATAAATATTATTTGATTCGTGTGTTATGTGGAGAACAATAAATGAGTAGATAAAAAGAAACAATAACATATCAACAAAAAAAATACTAAAAGCAATAGAAAAAAAAGTTGATAAATCAAGAAAGAAAATGAATAAAGCTAAAAATCACAAAATAAAGAAAATCAGAAAATGAACTGAAAAACGTCTCAATCAAAACTTAAAATGTTTTAGTATGGATTTGGGACGCTCTAATCTAGACATCAAATACTCTGATCTTGATGTTGGATCTTGACGTGGGATAACTAAATTTTGATTAATTAATTTCTTAATGAAAAAATTTAATATTTTTCTCAAAATGAATAATTAATTTGTGTTGTTATACATTATAATTAAGTCTAAAAAATATATAAAATAATAAATTGTTTTGATATATTTAAAAATTTGTGTATTGGAATAAAATTGAGTATAAGTTGTTTGAGGGATTTAATATTTTTCTCACCGGTTTTTCTTATTTTGACTTCAACAAGCCAATTTCCGCTATATGATAATGTGTATATAAACGAACGTGCCTCCCACACCCATGTGAAACTTTACTCTAATCCCCTCACATGTTGACAGATAATACATAGTAAGGCAATTACTTAAAATATGGATATTCAGACAGCACATAGTTTTAAACCGTTGACTATGCATACATTAATTATATGTACCACATTACTTAAACACCATCACAAAACCTATCCCTTGCTGCTGTTATTTTATTTTCTATTATTAATATTTTCTGTCGGTTACATAGATATAAAAATCGAGAAAAGTATAAGTTAAAAGAATACCCAATTTCACAGGACAAAAACAGAAAGAACGTTTTCTAAAACTTAATGAATTTGATAAAAAAAGAAATACATAGTATGCATATATATCAAGAGCCGTTTAACACTCCAATATTTAATTTTATTTGTACTTATTTTTTTAGTTTATGTTTATTTTCTATTTTTATTTTCCGTTATGGATTTGTCGGCAGTTTTAAAACTAACCTCAACCCCGTGCATTTTGATCCAACGGCTTTAACTGATTGTATCGAAGTTATTCATTGTTTTTTCTTTGCTTTTCTATCGTCGTCCCAGAGGAAAACAAATAAAAGATAAAGTAGTACATAATTAACACAATTTTTCTGTCTAGAAAATAAATCATTGTCAACGTTACTCTCGTTGTCTTGCTCGATAAAGACAAAAAGATCTTCCTCCTCTCCCATTGCTGCCGAGTAGATATCATAGTTGTCTCGTAGGTAGTTAACACAGAAAAAACTGGAATCGAAGCCAAGTGAAAGGAAGTCACACTTACGTGCTGATGGATTGGGTTGGTCCAGTTTCAGTTCATGCAAATGGCAATGGCAAAACTGAGAAACCTCTTCACATTGCCATGCTCCCGTGGCTGGCCATGGGTCACATATATCCATACTTTGAGTTGGCCAAGATTCTTGCTCAGAAGGGTCATCATGTCACCTTCATAAACAGCCCCAAAAACATTAATCGCATTAATCCCAAAGCCCCCAAAAACTTACGACCCTTCATTACATTGGCCAGGCTACCTTTGCCACGCGTAGAGCATCTTCCAGAAGGCGCAGAGAGCACGATGGACATTCCCCCCACCAAGTTATGTTTCCTCAAGAAGGCTTATGATGGCCTCCAAGACGCCGTTGCTGAGTTGCTCAAAACTTCGAAGCCTGATTGGGTTTTCTACGACTTTGCAGCTGCTTGGGTCGCCCCAATAGCTAAGACCCTCAACATTCCGTGTGCGCATTACAATATAACCCCAGCTTACAACATAGTCTTCTTTAATCCACCCAAGGACAAAATGAAGGATTACTCCATTGAAAGCATATGTGGCCCTCCCACTTGGCTTCCTTTCCCCACAACGCTTCATCTCAGGCCTTATGAGTTCTTCAGAGTATTGCAGTCTATTAAAGACGAGGAGACAGGAGAAATGGCTCATTTTGATCTCCGCAAAGCATATTCCAGCTGTGACATGTTTCTTCTCAGAACCTCCAGAGAGCTTGAGGGAGAGTGGTTAGATTATCTTGCTGGCGACTACAAGGTCCCGGTTGTTCCAGTGGGGTTGCTTCCACCATCCATGCAGGTAAGAGATGCTGAAGAGGAAGATGAAAACCCTGACTGGGTCACAATTAAGGAGTGGTTGGACACAAAAGAGTCCTCTTCAGTGGTGTACATTGGTTTTGGGAGCGAGTTGAAGCTGAGTCAGGAAGACCTGACTGAGTTGGCTAAGGGCATTGAGCTTTCGGGGTTGCCTTTCTTTTGGGCTCTAAAGAACCTGAAAGAGGGGGTACTTGAGTTGCCAGAGGGGTTTGAGGAGCGAACGAAGGATCGTGGGATTGTTTGGAAGAGTTGGGCACCCCAGATTAAGATCTTAGCTCATGGGGCAATTGGGGGATGCATGAGTCACTGTGGTGCTGGTTCTGTGATTGAGAAACTTCAGTTTGGGCATGTGCTTGTGACCCTCCCTTATTTGCTTGACCAAGCCCTGTTTTCAAGGGTGATAGAGGAAAAGAAAGTGGGGATTGAGGTGCCAAGGAGCGGGAAAGATGGGTCCTTTACAGGGGACTCTGTGGCCAAGACATTGAGGTATGCAATAGTGGATGAGGAGGGAAGTAGTTTAAGAAAGAATGCAAAGGAGACGGGGAAGCTTTTCAGTTCGGAAGAACTTCACAATCAGTACATTGATGATCTCATTTCTGCACTTCACAAGTACAGGATTTCTTCCAGCAGTTAAGCAGTGTCTATGCCTTCTATTTTCTTAATTTTCTCTTCTATTATGTGTTTTTTCTCTTGTTACAAAGGAATGTGGCTTTAACAACCTTTTCTAGCAAGGACTAGAAGAGTTGTTAAATTTCATTTCAACTTTATTTCTGGGAATAATGTGACTTGAAGAAGGTTCTTACATTTAATCATTTTTACATTTAATATATTTGTTGGAGTGTGAGATTTATTTATTTATGTATTTATTTTCACATGTATCTAAATGTGAAATTAATAAAGTTATTGTAAATAATTATGATAACAGTCAACTGACTCCCAGAAGAATTATTTAATTTTAAAATGTAGATAGGAATAATAACCTAATTGAAGTTAACTTAAGGATGAATTGCATTTTGCATAATGAGGGGTGCAGATACCCACTACCATTTAATGATTCTTTAATAAACAATCAAATGAAGTCCATAATTTTATTGAGTGACACCACCTTCTTTCCTACTCTTTGGCAACCTCTTTTTTTTTTTCAATCAAAAAGAGTCTATATAATGGTGTTAAATTTTGTTTTAGAACTATTTGCACTTGACAATCAGGATTACTCAAGACGAGTATTGCCATGTACAAGCTACGCTCCAGAGTCCAAAACCTATAACTCAAATATTGAATCAATCACAGCACAAGAAAAAGAATCCTATTAGAAGAAGGAAAGACAGAAAACAGATTTAGAAGAACTCAAAAATCCTTTAATTTGCCTTTAAGTTTGTTCTTATGGGTTGTTTCAATAAGCCTTGTAATTCTCTTTTCATGTTTGTTTTATCTATGGGACCCCATTTCTCAATACAAGTTGAATATATGTTTGTTACAAAAGAAATAATTCTTAGATATTTAATGACTAGTTGAATATATGTTTGTTACAAAATAAATAATTCTTAGATATTTAATGACTATTGCAAATCTTATATATTTCTTAGATTTTTGGATCACAATGCCTATACTTGATAAATTTTGATATTCTTTTCCTTCGATACCCTATCATTTTTGTCTACTGGATTCTTTACTTATAGTAAATAGAACCTCGAAATAGAGATTCTACTTAGTGCTGACTAATTATAGGACGAAATTGTTCAGCTGGTCAAATCATATAATGTGGGCTCTAATGAAAACTTTTTGATTTTTCAATTTGTGATTTCGATATGACAGTACAAATCAGAGAATTTTGTTATAGTTACCTCTGACTTAATCTTTTGAAGGAAACCAACGAGGAAAAGGGAAAAAAAAAAAAAAAAAAAAAAAAAAAACAGTGCCGAGGATTTGAAGACTTGTTTCAAACCCTCACACTAATTGGATGCTTCAAGTTTCCCACATGAAGCAGATGTTGTCCCAGTGGAACTTTCCTGTTGCCAAGCTCATCAACCACACTTAAATCCTTGCAAACATCCACCTTGAACCTAACCTGTGCTTCTGATTTTCCTGGTAAGTGCACTTTCTCAAAACCCAACAAGTGTTTCTGAGGAGCATTATGCACATCAGGAGGAGTAAAGAACAATAAAACTACATGGTTACTGCTCCTTTGCCCCATGTTCTTGACCCCAAGGTGGATATCAAAGGCCAAGTTTTGGCAATGCTCATCAGCAACATCAAATGACATGCATTCCGAGGAACGACATTCATGATCCTCTGCTAGAGGAACAGACACCAACTGTGGTGCCTTAACTATTTTGTGATCAATACTTGAGAAACTTATGCCATCTCCAAAGGAGAAAACAGTTTCACCTTTGTAAAATCTATATGTTCTACCAGGGTAGCCTGTTGCTGGATCTGCCCTCATGTTCATGTTTGTCATTGGTACCTTGTTTACATATGATTGTGGATACCATGTCATTGGAAGCCTTCCACCTGCATCAGTAAATCATCCTCCAGTGTCAAAGTTGCAACATTATAGGATTCATTTTTTTCATTCAAGAGAGAACGTGAATGACTTACTTGGATTGTAAAACCCAAAAATCACGTCTGCTATGGCAGCTCCACCAGCTTCGCCAGGGTAGCCAACCCATAGAATGCTTGTGATTTTATCATTAGATTTAGCAAAGGACACATCCATGCCCCCACCAGACATGATAACAAGAATCACAGGTCCCTTGGATGCATTTGCAACTTGAGTCACTAGAAGTTCTTGCTGTCCTGGAAGAAGAATGTTAATTCTGTCAAGACTCTCTGCCTCTATAGCAAGACTTGCACCCACTATAATCACCGTTGCATCTGCAGATGCTGCTATTTGTGTGGCATCATCTAACTCCGCATTCGCACATTGCACGTTGGGACAGCCAGGAGCATAGCTCGTAGGAACTAAGGCTGTTAGGGCTTGCAAGGGTGATATATAGTTACAAGGAATGCCTGCCAAATTTCAGTAAGTGATCAAATGCGATGTTAAGCACAAGGTAGACATAAAAAAGTGTTCAACTACAGTAACAAACCATGTCATAAATTTTGCCTACAGTTAATAGGTTTACCAAATTTGGCACAGTTCCCAACTTTTTATTATAGGAGTAGGAAATTTTGATACCTTCATAGTTTCCAATCATGACCCTAGTAGCATTAGCATTGGGCCCTATGACTCCCAATGATTTAATGGCTTTGGCATTGAGAGGCAAAGATCCTGCACTGTTTTTAAGCAACACAATCCCTTGCCTTGCAGCTTCACGGGCAAGCTCCCGGTTCTCTGAAGTGCATACATCCTTGGGACCAAGGCTTCCATAAGGCTGCTTGCTTGGATCACCATCAAAGAAACCAAGACGCATCAATGTGGCGAAGTTGTTGGAGACAGCATTGTTAATGGCTGCTTCATCCACAAGCCCTTGCTTCACTGCACCTTCTGTATATTTGCCAAGATAATCTCCACAGTTCAAATCCAACCCTGTGAAATCAAAATTACATAAGTAAACAGGAATCTTGCATAACTTGTGCAAATGGCTATTACGATTAATTGATACTCCGGAAATTAGCAGAGAAAATGGAAGTGTATAGTCTTTTCTTATTTTCTGACCTGCCAGAATTGTTTGGGCTGCAGCTTCTTCAGGAGTTTTGGTGTAGTGCTGATCTTTGAAAAGCACTTCTACCGAGTCACAGTCTGAAACTATATATCTGCATAGACCACACATTAAAAACTACATTAACAAACATAATCAATTTACCCCACCTAAACTATAAGATTTAGGAATTAAAGATACCCGTTCAATTTCCATTTGCCTCGGATAATCCCCTTAAGAAGGTCCGGGTCTGCGCAGGTTGGTTTTCCATTAACCTGATTGTAGGAACACATGACACTGGCAACATTCCCATCAATCACACAGCTCTTAAACGGTGGTTGGAACGTGTCATCCAAATCTTGTTGTGTCACCTAACAAATTCAACATATAAGAAGGGGTGACAAAATGATTTTTCTGCATTTCAATCACATGAACTTGTTGAGTTTTCAATGAATGTATGTAGTAGATTACCACAGCATTGAAGGTGTAACGCTGAACACCTTTCCAGTTATCCAAATCATAGGCTGTATAGTGTTTGCAGCAAGCAGCAACCTTGAGCTTGTTGGAGTCTCCATCATCGGTTTGCTGAAGACCTTTCACGTATCCTGATGCATATTTACTACTCAGCAAAGGGTCTTCCCCCGGTGTCTCCTGTCCTCTTCCCCATCTGGGATCTCTGAATATGTTTATGTTTGGCGACCAATAAGTCAAACCAGCTAGCCCCACATTGTACATTGCTCTGGCTTCCGTAGAAACTACCTGAAATAACCACAATTAGTCTTAAACACCAGATCATAAGTCACAAAAACATAAGACGCTACGTCCAAATATCTCTTCATAGTACATTTTGATTATTTAAAGCATTTTAGTCATGTCCCATTTAAACGTGCTATAAAATAGAGAGAGTAATCAATGTTTAAACTTTATCATTGGCAAACAATCAACATCAAACCCTCTGTCATTCACCTTAGTTCCAACACGCAAGCTAGAAAAGCGGGGGTAAAACGCATAAATATCTACATCCAAATTCTACATGTTCACAGATGGACTAACCATAAATTTCTGTTTCATTTATTATTGTATTGGTTGTTCAGACGATAGTACCTAAAAGTCGTGAGTGAAAAAAAAACAATGTAACCACTCCTATCCACCCATCTACTTCTGATCAATTAAGGATAGCTTCAACCTTACCGCTGGAAACACCTGTAAATAACTGCATATTAAAAAACTGAAAATTTAAGAACAGCTGTCATAGATTCTTTCATTGCGTTTTAATTTCCTCTTCCTCCGACTCGCTAAATCAGTAATGTACAGTGTACAGCATTATGAAAGCAATGGAGAAGTCCCCACAATGCCACAATTTTAAAGACTCGGAACCCATAAAATGACATTTCATTGCACATTCAAAACCTCACCAAACTTTGTGATAAACAACCAACTTGGGTGAGTAAAGGTAACGACTTTTGATGTCCTCATTCAGTAAAAAGGGAAAGAAACCACCCTTTCCCATTTTTTGAGGAACTGTTGTGAATTGTGATCCACCCCAGGAAAGAAAGAAAGAAAGTGCAAAAACTGATATCAAAGCATGACAGAGAGACAGATAGAGAAAGAATTCAAATCTCACTCACTCTTCCGATGGCTTCAAACAGAGAAGAGTTGAAAGAAGCTGCAGTGAGAATGGGCATGGGAAAACTGGTGGCACCGGGCACAACACTGGAAAAGTGAGTCCCAGGTCCAATGTTGGACACTCCATGAAGTGCCTCAGACCACCACTCATACTTGGGAATCCCAAGCCTACTCACGCTAACGGCAGAATTCACCAAATTTCCGATTTTCTCTTGCAATGTCAACCTCTTCACCAAGTCGGCGACCCTGTCCTCCACCGAGAGTGACTTGTCACAGAATCCGTAACCCACCAAAGCCGGGTTCTTGGCAACATCGCAGGCAAAAACGGCGGACGTTTGCCCCGAAACCCGTTCACAACTAAACAGAACAGTGACAACACACACAAATGAGAAACAGAGGAAAACAGAAACCTTCGGTTGTCTGTTTTCGATGCAGGCCATGTTGCGACCTCGGAAACTCAAAAAAAAAAAAAAAAAAAAAAGGATGATGAATGAGCACGCTAAAGGGTGTGTGTGTGTGAGTTTTTTGTTTAGGAATAAAAATGAGATATATATTGTGTATGGTGATGTATAACTTTGGAGAGTGAATAATGAGGACACATTGTTTTTTAGCAACCCGTGAAGGGTGAATACAGAGGCAGGGGATGATAGAAGCCCTCCCTCTGAACGCAGAAGTTGTTGGTTTTGGCGGATAGGCAAGGAAAGAAGGGAAAGAAAAAATGTATATACAAAATGCTCAACAACTCAATGAGTTATTGAGATTTGTTTGGAAGCACAACTTGGTGGTGGGTGTACGTATATGGATGTATATGTGTGTATATATATATATATATGCGCCTACTGCATAATGGGTACATAAAAATTCAATTTTTTTTTTTCATAAACTGAATAATGTCATCAGCAGCAGGATTGCCTGCTACGGTAAATCACGTGAGAGGGTGAATGAACTTTGGCGGCTAGATGCCTTTGGCATCTGCTTTTGCATTGTGGGGTTGCATAAACCATTTGTAATGGCATTTTACTGTTACATCTTAAAACCTCGTTCATATAGGTCTATGCAAATTAATTGCAGAGATTAGAAGTGAATGAACGAGCTTTGCATCTTTTGTATATTACAATTTTATCATATTTTTAGTGGATGAAAGATTTTTAATGGTGGGGATGTGGGAATATGTTTCTTTGTCCCTCCAACTGGACATGGAAGTAGCATCTGTGCTGTCATTTTCATGGGCAAACCCAATTGCCATGGATTTATGATATGTGAAGCAAATAATTATGCAGAGTATGAGAAAACGGGTTAATCGTTTTGTGCTCCTTTGTGTTCCGTGATTAGCATAAAGATGCTGTGTGTTTCTTCATGCATCATGAGAGTGTTTCAAAATCAAAACTTTTTTTCTAATAAATACCTAATTTCATTTCAAAAAAGTCACTCGACCCAATTCAAATCTGAGTAGAAACACAGTCATCAAGCAATCATTTGAAATTTTTAATTGTAAATATAGAATATTTTGGCCATTTATGTAATATGAAGGAATTAATAAATGGTTTTCTAAAAATAATATTGAATGAAATATTTTTTAGTTCTGTTGTTAACCTCAAATGGTTGGTATATCAATTATGAAAAAATAGAGAAAAAATGTGGGAGGAAAATGAATAATTGGTTTGGCAGATCTAATTAACGTTGTACTTTATCTTTTGGTACTGGGCTAGTGGGATAAATTGAATGAGGAAGTGGGGTGTGTGGTGTTAGTTTAAGATGTTGGCAAAAACTGCATCAAATGAATGAACATGTGGTTAGGATCATTTAATCGGATGAAAGGGAAGGTTTCTGATATTGACAATTGATTTTTCTTTTTTATACTTCAATAGTACAATCCATTCAGCAAGCGATTATGTTTTTTAGATTTACTCAATTAGATATATTATTTATCAAAATAGGCAATTTTTTTTATTGTATATAGCAAAATTCGGATAACCAGATTTTGGCCTTCTTTTTTACATCATACGGAGAATTGAATTCTGAACTAGTTTTCACTTCTTTCTTTTAATAAAAGTACTTTAATAAATAAATAATACTAATAATAATAATAAATTAAAAACTACATTAAAATAGTAAATTTTAAATAATAAAAAAATAATTTATTAAATATTTAAATATAATTTTTACAGTAGTTTAAAAAAAATATAAAATTATATTAATAATACTATATATGAAGAAATAAGAACAATATAAATAATATATCATAGAAGAATAAATGTTTGAAAAATGAATAAATGATTATTAATTTAAAATTATGTAGTATTATTTTGTATTAGTGGATATTAATAAAAATTAAAACTAATCTTTTTATGGTACTTAACACTCCTATGAAAATTAAAATCTTACATATAAATATTATAATATGATGTTATGATATTTAAATGTAAAATTCATTTTAATTAGCATAGATCTTTATAATATTTACCAGAGTTAAATCTACTACAACTATTTATTTTAAATCGAATATATATATATATATATATATATATATATATATATATATATATATAATTAGTTTTATATCACCCATATATTTATTCACTAATTATATATATAATATTATTTTTAATTTATACACAATATTAATTAAACACTACTTTTATCTTTAATTTATATTAATAATTACTAATACAACATAATATTAATTAATTTTAAATTAATATTTATTCATTCATTCACAAACATATTTTTTTTTGCCATATAAAACCATTTATATTGAAGATATTTCTTCAATTGGATTACATTATTATTCTTATTAATATATTTTCATATTTTAAAAAAAAAAGTCTTATAATGTATTTAAATATTTAATAATTTTATTCTACATTATTTTAAAAATACTATTTTAATGTCATATTTTTATTCTTATTTCTATTAATTAGTTTCATATATTAAATCATTTTAAATAATTATTAAAATTATTTTTGATGAACCCAATAAAAAAATATCATTCATGAAATTAATATTTTTAATTTATTGCAAAAAAAAATTGGTCAAAATTGAATTCAGACCTGGTTTTGGATATGGAGTGTGAAAATGAGAGTGAGAATTTGGTTCCCCATGATCGAACGCTGAACATAAACATTAACAGACTCTAGTGTGATAAATAAAGTGGATTTTATATATTTTTTTAATAAAAAAGTATTATTTGAACAAGAAATTGGTGAACTGAAGGAGTGGTGAAAAATAAAAATGGCGATCTGGGGTTAAGATTGATGGGATTCATCTGGTCTAGGGTGGACCCAAGCACAGGTGAACTACTTTTAGTGTCTACTGATAAAAGCGTGGCGTTAAAGTTTGGATGAGTGGGGCCCACTATCATGCAGAAAAATGTTCACGGAGGAGAGTGTGTGGGGGGGCCCAAGTTGACTCATCAGCCAGTAGCATTGCTGAGGTAGATATCCTCACTGTAAAGCACCCAATTTCAACTTTAAAAAAAAAATAGCAATAATATTAATATTCAGCACCAAAAAAAATTGTAAGGTTATTAATAATGGTGAGGTGTTTTGTAAAGTGCAAAGTTGGTAGCAAGTAACGAGTGGAGAAGAGTAAGTTGTAAGTTGTAAGTTGTAAGTTCAAAATATCCACTGTACTAACCAACTGCTCCTTTTTTCGATTTCCTAACAATGCTGCAATGTTAATGTTCTTCAGGCCTCAAATTCTTCACAACATTATTATTATTATTATTTATTATTTACTTTAGTAGACAAAATCAAATTGCTTAGACAATACTCCCAAAGAAGGACGATGATTACAACTTAGGAAATTGAATTGTACATGTGACACACCTATGTGTGTAATGTATCGCATTTTACTGTTAATTGATTGGTTTTATACAGCTGTGTTGTGCTTGTGTGGGTTTATCTTCTCTCTCCTCGTGTGCTGTGATGATTGATTCATGAATGTTTGTATACGGTACAGAAGTCAAATGTGCTAAAGCAGATCAAAGACTAATATGCATTTTTGGGTGATTCCGAAAGGTATCGAATCTTGTTGGAAGGAAGAAGGAAGCATGGTTATGGTTTTAGATGAAATGTCTTTAATCTATACAGATTGTCTTGCAGAGGGAGGGAACATTCATCTAAATTAGTCAAAGAAGGAATATATTAAATTTACTAGGCCATCTTCTCCAACTTCTACAAACCTACCCATGCCATTCCCAATCAATTCAAACTTCAACCACCTACTTCAACTCTAACTCTTCTCTTTCCTGTTAATATACCCAATGTAGCCATGGATAATCACCACATCAAACTCACTTCTACCTCTCTTTTTTTCTTTCCTTTCTTAATATAAGGTACTAACAAGGAACACAATAAACCCAACAGAGGGAAGACAACGATCTAGATTCATTACAATAATACTTGTTTTTATTGTGTGATTTCTCAAGATCTAACTCAGAATCACAAATGTCATCTATGTCTTTTTCTTGATATTATTATTGGGAAAATCATTTATGCATCACCCCATTTGCGGGATTTGGGTGGAAAGTAAAAAAAAAAAAAAAAGAAGAAAGACAAAAGAAGACAAACGTTTGAACTGGTGTGATGTAAGAAAAGAAAAATAAGGTGAAGAAAGTGAAAATATTGTGTATATTATATAGCTTTCTTTTCCTAAAACTTCCTCGTAGTGTAACTTGACTGTGAAGATATTGTCTCTTTCATCAACAGACAAGGAAAGTTTTCTCCCTTGTGTAGCAAATGTGCTAAATTATCATTCCAAGAAGAAAACATGTTAAAAGGGATTTCCAAAGGGAAAGAGAATCAATTGCTCTCTCTCTCTATGTCTCTTTCATTTTACATGTCTTTTAAGTTTTTTAATAAATTTTTTAATAACAATCATTATTTTATTTCAATAATTTAATTCTTATTTTATTTAAGTATCATCTTCCATAAATATTTATATTAATATAAATTCGCTTAGTCAACAATTATGTTCGTATTACAAACTGTAAATAAAAAAAAAGAAAAATCTTTAATATCTCTAATATTTATAAAAATATGTACAATTAGAAATGTTTTAAGAAAAATATAATAGTTATATGTTTAAATACATAATAATTATAAAAATTAGAGAAAGTGTAAAAAAATATTCGTTAACGAATTTATTGATTTTCTTAAAATATTTTAGAAACTCCCAAGATAAATAAAATGAAATGGATGGAATATATTTTAAGAATACGTTTCTCACATAACTTGTGCCTTGTAATTTCTGCCATTTAAAATCTGCATTTCTCTTTCACCCACCCCATTTTGTTTACATTTTATATCATAAACATTTGCACAATAATAGGTACATCATGATCATTCATTCACATAAACACAAATTAAAATTAATATCAAAAAGGGAAAATAAGACTTAAAGGGGAATGCAAAGATTTTTTTCCCCTAAGCAAAACAAATATATTATATTATATAAGTATGAGAACAGAGTTGAGGTAGCAGTAGTAACTATTATTACAGAGTGAAAAAACAGTGACAAATTCCGAGTCCAGAATCCACAAGGCACGTAGAACTGTTTTCAATTTAAAATTTCACCACGTGAGGTTATGACACATTTGTGTATAACATAATATCAGAAATGTTAAATAATATGCAGCCATAATACCAACTTAAGATGCTTCACCGTCCTTAATACTAAAAGAATACATACCCCACCCTAGCAACAATTATATTAATATTGGTGTAGAGATGAAGGACATTGTGTCCTTTGTTGCATGATTTAGGTTTTAAAACAAATCAGCTTAAGTGGTATTTGGTGTAGCATTTGTCTAAAATTTTGAATGATCAATAGATAATTTGGGAATAGGATCAGTTGTAATAATTCTCATTTTTCGACATCATAAAAGGCAATATATTGAAAGAGTATTCCTAGATTTGTCACTACATCCTTCCATGCACTTTCCTTTTATTTGTCTTTATTCTAAGTAGATGAGGTAACATGGTTCCAATGTTTGAATTTAAGGTCTAAGACATATTGTTTGTGTGGACAGAAGATAGGGGCGAATATATGGGGAAATGATGCATTGAAATGAAAAGTAATTACCAAATCTGGCTTTTCTCATTCTTTAATAGACAGTAGTGTAAGTAATCCTCTTTCTTATTCTTACCGACAATGGACAAATAAAAGTACAATATTTTAGCTTATTAATTTGAACATGCTAAGTTATCTTATTGATTCGAACCATTAATAAATAATCTTCTTAGACCAAACCATTTTTTGGTTGGATTGTTCGACTTCCTCTATGTTTTTGTTTGTTTTATTTTTTTTTGGGTTTTCTAGAAATGGTACAAAAAGATAAAAATGATGGCAGTTTGGAGCATGTGGATGGAATTTTGGACCACAATGATAGAAGCTATGGTTTATTATTAAAGATTAAAATTTAGATTTTATTAAAATTTTATTGAAATATGCTTGCATGGAGAATGTCTTAAATTTAAGATTTTGCGTTTAAATAAAATTTTGAGTCAGTAATAGATATTTCTTATTTTATAAATATTGTAATTACGTTAAAGTATAAATAGAAAATTATAAAATTAGAAGTTTTATAAAACTCAAGTATTTAAGACAAATTTACAAAACATCTTGCAATTAATGTAAGATGACGTCCAAAATTTTAGTGATGAATTGTTCATAAGAAAAGGAGAAAAAGAATATAATAAATAGACTGATTTCTACAATTATTTATTTTAATTGATTTCAATTAATAATATAATAAATGATTGGTGTGGCATAGTTATAACAAATAAATTTGTGTTGAGTTAACTCGTTTTTAAATGAGTTATAATTTACAAATTTTTAACTTGATTGTTTACTTATCTTATATAAGAGAATAATTGATGTGATCTCTAATAATCACTTTTTAAATGGTTGTCCATTAAATTAAGAATTAAACAATTACATTGTAATCAAATTTACTTGTTTTACAACTTAAGATGATTGATAGTTGTATAACTTGTAATAATTTTTCTTTAAATAATTGTTTTATTTATAATTGAACTTGTAATTTGACTCTAATATCAATTAATTAAAATATTTAATTAGATTTTTGGTGGTTATGATAGACACCATCATCAATAGTGTTTAACCTAAAGACAAAAGATAACATTACATAAAAAATTTAAAAATAAAAACAAAATTTGCAACGAAGGAAAAAGAAAAGTAATTTACCCAATTTGGAGAGAAATAACATATTTAAAACTTTAATAATTTATCAAAAAAATCATGCTACTTAAGAAATTGATGTAATAAATGTTGAATAGACCATTATTTACCATATCATCAATGTCATAAGATTTCTTTAATCTCATAAATTAAAAATAACATTTTGCAAAATCTAATAACTAAAAATATATTAAGCTAAAATTATAGGTGATAATAGAAAAGTTCATGGAAGCAAATGAGAATTAAATTAGGTTAAAATAAAAGGAGAGAAATAGCTTGAGAGATCTAATGAGCATCGTGAGTATCTGTTTATTGTCTCTTTGCATTCTTTTTTGTGAGTTATTTCTTCTTTTTCAATTCTTCTTCTTATTTCTAAGTGAACAAACTATTAATTCTTTTCAGTCATATTTTTCTGACAAATCCATGCTAATCACTGCTGAGTATTTATTTTATTTATATTACAATATCAAATTCTTATCAACTTATCTCTAAATATTATTTCATTAACATATTATACGATTTTGTTTTGAAATCAATAATAATACATATCAAAAAGGTCGGATAACAAAAATAGTCTTAAATTTACTTTATTTTTTTTTTCATCATACCCATTTTTTCCAATTTTATGGACAACCCTATCGAATTAAACTTATTTTAACACTGATATTAAATTTAGAAAAAAGTGTATGGTGAGCCATAAGTGGTAACCATATATTATTAGTCATCTTTTTACCGTATAAGGTATGCTATAATTAAAGAATTATAATAAAATAATATGTTTAATATATAAATTGTATTTTTTAAAAATTTTATGGTGAAAAGTTTAAATTACAATAATATTTTTTTATCATTGATCTTTTTTTTTCAAAAAATTATTTAAACTCTATCCATAGACGAAGATAAAATAACAGTAGTTTAGTATGATTCAAAAAAAAATATTTTTGTTAGGAAAATAGGAAATGAAACATTTATATAAATAAAAGTGAACAAACTATAAAGAATATATAATAAAAATATAAAAGAAAAAAAATAACAATCAAACTCTTTAAAATATGTATTCTAATTTATATTATTATTTTTAGTAGATATGAAAGTGTATGATTAAAATGATACTGAATGAGGGAGTACTATTTTTAAACCCTAATAAAGCTTCAACTTTTTACCTCATGTAAACTGTTCAAAACTCATATTTAGGCAAATTCTAACAGGTAGTTAAGAAATACTAATAGTGCAAGGTCTTAAAATGCAAAGTGTAAAACACATTAATAATCATTTTTGCACAGTACAAAAGGAATAAAAACTAAAATAACAGTGAATTATGAACTCTTTGGCATCTTTTACTAGACAAGAAAACATTTTCCATCAATGCAATCTATAACATAGAAGCAATAAATTATAGTTTATGAATAACCAAGATATAAATTTAGTAAATATCTTTAATAAGTTCGTAAACATTTAAAAAATATAAAACCGAAGTATATTAAAATTTTAAAAATTTTGTAATCTAGTCTTTTAATTACATTTGATTTTCAGTTTGGTACTTAGCTTTGTTTGTTGACAAATAGTATAATTTAAAATAGGAAAGAAGATTAAACGAAAAAACAAGACAAACCCACCCAAATAAAGAAAAAGTAGCAAAACAAAGTATTGGTCTTGACTTAAAAGTCATTTGTTTTATTACATTATTTTTCAAAACAATTATTCTGAAACAAGTTTCCTGTAACAGCCATGAATATGACCCTTGACCTTATGGGAAACTACAATAGACAGGCCAGAAAAGCATCTATACTCACTTATGGCAAATGGAATGGCTGTGTTTGGTTCTTAATGTTCAATAATGAGATGATAAATACTTATTTAATAAACGTTTGGCAAAACCATCATATCCTAATTTGTAGCTTCTCATTGGTCTCAAAATTTGGACTAATCTTATTTTGATGTGGATTCCATCATAAGGGGATTTGCATGGCCATGTCCCACAATAGCATAACGTGAACGGGAATCAAACATGATTTGAAGCAGCAAGTTAAGGAAGTATTGTGTAATTTTTGGGATCAATCATAGAATTAAAAAGAGGACCATGATTGATAATGAAAGAAGGTATTTGGTCCATCACCATGACCACTAAAAAGGCATCTAAGTCACTTTAATTGCCATTTGAGCGTGGAAGGTAAAGTTTCATGTCTATCCAGTGGTTGTGCTGCTTTTGAATGCTACAATCAATATTCTTTCAAAACTTAGTACTTAGGTTACCAATTACATTTTATTTTCATAACTTTTAATGCATATCTAAAATGAGGAGTAATTATTCAATTAATGGTTTGTTATTTGTGTGGTCAAATGGGACAAGGAATAAAATATTTTTTTTTTCTTTTCTATGCAAGGCATCAATTCTTTTTCTTATGCAAGGTAAAGTACTACAAAATTAGAATTGTGTGTAAAATTAGAAATGTTTCACTTTTCCAGATACAATGACTTCTGGGAGCGTGAATGGTTTGGTAGAAAACTGAAACTTAGTTTATCACAATTCCTTCTTTATTTACAAGCATACCTGTGAATACACTTTTAATACATTCATCCTAATAATACTCTATACATTATTAACAAAATTTATGACCATTTTTGCTAAATAAGATTTAGGCAAATTTTTTAAACGGATGTAATTGTAATTTTTATGTGAAATTCATAAAATGGTGTATTTTTTAATTTATTTTCTAATATGGATAATTGGTGCATAATGGTGTAATCAAAAGACGATTTCAATTAATGAGTTAATTAAAATAGTGTGAATATTGCACAATTTAAGAGTGATTAATATTCTCTATCCATTCAGTCTTTTATTTTTTTGTGTGGTGTATTGGTAGTGTGTCACTAAAATAAATACACAGATATAAAGCCCTGAGATTTTATTTATAAATATATAATGGTTAAAATTAATTATGATTAAGACTAAGTAATTGAAATAAATGTGAAATTAATTTGAATATAAGAATGGTTACATGCTCTGAAGAAAAGTTAACTGCTGTAAATTTAGTTCTTAATATAGAAATAAATTTAGTTATTAATAGATATAACTTAAAAACTAACATTAGTTTAACCTATTTTTTCCTTTCAACATCAAACTTACTCTCAATTTAATTTAATATATAAATCTCATACTAATATCATTTTTTTTTAATTTAAACAATAATCCTGTTAATCCTTTTTTAATTCAAACAATTTAAATTTTCACTATATAAAAATCATCTTTATTTTTTTTACAACCTATAACCATTCTTTCATTCAACTTAGCTTCATATTTATTTCAATTATTTAATTATAATTAATTTAAACCATTACATATTCATCAATCAATAAACTTTTTATCTGTATATTTATTTTAGTTGTACAGTAACAACACATCTGAAAACAATTAAAAAAAGTATAGATGGAGAATATTAATAATCCTAAAATTGTGAAGTATTCTCACCATTTTAATTAACTCATTATTTAAAATGGTGTCTTGAGTGCAGGATTTCATCTAGTAAATTAAAATTCTTTTCATTTTTCATAATTTCACTTCATTCAAAACAATTTATTCACATTGATATCATATCTCCTAAGCACGATTTACCCATATTTCAAAATAAATAAATAAAAATATATTATTTTAAAAATTTTATATAAAAATTACACCAATTTAAAAAATTTACTTAAAATTCAAGACCTATAAAAAAAGAAAGTGTGTTTTCGATATTTTGTTTCCTTATAAATTTACTATCAACGTATGTTTTTATATTCATCGAAGTGCATGAAATATTAACATTTAATTAAGTAATAATATAAGTTCTATGATGTCTCTGTCTTATGCTTACTTTAGCAAAAAAAAATAAAAATGAGATACATGCATGAATTTATAGATGGAGAAGGATAACAAATACAGAATGTTACTCTGAACCATATCAGTATTCAGTAAAAGCAGAATGAAATGGACTAAAACGAAAAGAAATAAAGCAATGAAATAAAATTGTCATTTTACTGTTTGGTTATATTATTGTATATGTTTCATTCGTTTCTGATACGAAATATTAAAAAGTATCTCTTTCACAGAATCTTAGAAAGTACAATTAAATTTAAGAAAAATCATCAAACTCACATTCCAAATACATTAAAAAATGCATTGATAATATCTTTAATGAAATACTTTCCTTTTAACTTCTTACTGAGATGGAACTGGACAACATTTGTCTGTTAAAAAAGGTCAAATTATAATTTTGATATTTTATATTTTCCTGTGATTTTATTTCTTCATAAAAAGTTAGTTAGATTTAATGCTTTACTTATTTAATTACCTTTTATATACCTAACTGATAGAGAAGCACCGACAGTATTTGTCTGTGACAAGAAGGGGTTTAGTCGTCTGCATGTTTCCCTTTCACCTAATTATTCTCAACCAAACAAAAACAAAAAACAAAAAACAAATAAACATCATTGCACCACCTAGTTAGGCACTCAACTTCAATTGTGACCCACATATAACAAAATCCATCTTAAACTCTACATATGTAACTACATTAATAATTACTAATTATTTCCTTTTTAAAATTATTTTTCATCTATAATATGCACTTACCAACATTATTGATCAAAATATCATTAACGAAAATAACTACTAGGGAAAAAATACCATTTAAAAAAAATATTGCAACATGAGAATCGAATAAGGCTAAAATATTGAAAGGAGCACGAGTAATAATTAATTTTATAAGTTTCTAATGCAGAGGGCTCAAACAGACAGAAACTTGATATGCTAACTGAAGAAGATAACATAAGGGATGAAGATGAAAAAGTAGAGCAAAAGTAATTAAGATTTGGTCACTTTTGGGTTGGAAGATAGATGAGACACTGTTGCTTATCTGGCTTCGTCAGGTACTCCAAATTTTCTATACTTTACTGTATAGCTGAAAAGTATACTAATAAAAATAATGAAAAATCAAGCAAACATATAAGTATTTTTTCTTTAAGAAAATTTTGAAGAGATAGAAGAGCAAGGGTAATTAAATGAAAAAAATCTGTGAATTCAACGCATAAGATGATTTAATATTATGCAAGATTACAGTTCATTTTACCTTCATGTATTTTCTTGTATAAATATTTATGGAATAATTTATGTAAATAGTATTGATATAAATATTCATGATTGGAAAACTTTTAAAAAATTAATGATAAGAACTAACATTTCTGGATTTTAAAAATTATGTAAGATTTCTAAATTCTTAAAGAACAAATTGTTAACTGTTCTGATGGTTTACTTTGGGTTCAAAAAGAAAGCCTTTTTGTCTAATAGAACAGAGGCCTCTCTCTATTGATTTGAGGCCCATGCACATGGTAACATGGACCATGCACGCAAGATCTGAAGTTTATGAAGGGAGAGCTTCTTCCTGCACCTCCCTCCATATGTTCTTCCTGCACCTCAATATCTTTTTCATTTTTCTAAAGTTCTCTTCATTAAATATTACAGTGACATATTTACCTTTACTAAATCCTACACTTCCATATATCCTACACCATCTGTTACTTTTGCTGTCAATAGTTGTCAAGGTACTGTATTGTTGGTAATAAAAGTGGGTAATGTATTGTTGGTAGTAAAAGTGGCTTTGGAAAAAGATGGAGGAAGGAGGCAATGCGTGGCCTTTGGTGGTGGATTTTTCACCTTAAAAATGCCTTCCGTAATGGTTAATTCCGGAAGGTTTTTTTCGGATCCTAAAAGAGCTTCTAGATTAAGCTATTCCGAAAGTCATTCAAAACACGAAAATCTTTTCTCAAAACGCTCATTTTGGAAGTTGTATATATCTGGAAACAGTTTCAGAATGAGTCGTTCTGAAAGCGAAAGAGTATACGAATTGACTTTTGGAATGACATATTTCGAAAAACTATTTTAGAATTTGGAAGTGAAATTTAACTTTCGAAACAACTTATTTTTAAAGATAAAATTTGATTTTTAGAATAATTTGTTCTGAAAGTCAAATTTTAACTTACCAGTTTGGCTGTTCCGAAAATATAACCTTCTTAATGATAAAAAAAGTCTTTACAAAATGGTCACTCTGAAAAGAACTAAGAAATTTATGAAGGTGCAAAAAGAAGAAGGAGGCACAGGAAGAAACTCTCTTATGAAGGAGTCAATTAGGACATTGCTTTCTACACCCACGAGCAATGAAATAACATCTGTTTCTGAAAATATACACATTCTGATATATGTTTTTAGATTCAAAGAATACTTTCTGAAATATATGAACACATTACAAATATATATTCCTGATCAGTAATACATTTTAAAATATATTTCTAGATCTAAAAATACATTACAAAACGTGTAATCCGTAATGTACTAGTATATTTTAAATGTATTTTTAAATTTAGAAATACATTCTAGAACGTGTATTTTGAAAATACATTCCAAGATATAATTTTGGATCCAAAAATATATTATGAAACGTACATTCTATTATGTATTAATACATTTTATATTATACATTCTAGATGTATATTAAAAATACATTCTAAAATATAATTTTGGATCTAAAAATGTATTATGAAACGTAGATTCTATAATGTATTAATACATTCTATATTATACATTCTGGATGTATATCAGTTACACAATCCAAAATACATATTTTTAAATGGTAAAATTGGAAATTCTTATGGAGGTGCAACACCAATATATTGGGTGCAGAACGCAATGGGCCAAAAATATACTCCAAGATCTGAAGCCCATGTTCGCTATTTAGTTAATTTATTGTGTTAACTACTCTGTTTGAGATGTGGACAAAACTGGAGGTATCTGAATAACTTCTTACTACCAATCAAACATTCACATAAATGAATTTAATTTTAAAATTAAGTTTTTTTACAACTACCTTGTACAAATTTAAGTTTATGTGCTTAGTAATCAGTCCTATGTATGCCAAGGTATTAGTCTATATTAATTTTGAATGAGAAAAATATAGGATCATGAGTTGGTTATGGGCATGGAAGTGAAGTTTGGAGTCTAAAGTATGAACATTATATGACATAAATGGATGGAGTGGTTGGCTTCTGTTTGCTGACTCATCCTGTGGGTCAACAAAACGACTTGGTCAGTATAATAAACTATCAAAATAACTTCAATCCTTTATTGCCTGGTCTAACCCGTTGCTTTATTTTGGAGTGGATTGTGATTCAATCCCCCATAAATTTTAATCCTTCTATTACTCTTCTTATTCTCACTAATTTTTATTTAATTATTCACCACTTTCAATGTAAGAAATAGTCCCCAAACACAATTTAGTATTTCAGCTAGCTAATGTTTATATTTATCACTAGGGACATATTAATACAAATCGTATCACATATATTTCATCTATAGTTTAATCGGTGAAGGTGTGTATTTAATAAATGTTATGCATATGGGTATCTCTGACTTTGGATAAGATTTTGAAATATGAATAAAGAAGCATTTAAGATTATAAATATAGGTACATTTAGGTAATACTTGAAAGGGGGCTTTCACTCCCTTGCTTACCAAAAAGGATAATGTTTAAAAACTACAAAAATGTGTATTATAAAGTTAAATTTTAAAATAAAACAAGAAAGAGCTAAAACAAAGTCGCGTGTCATTAAAAAAAATAAAATATTAAAATTTTCTTAATACATTCTAATTTTATTTTTATACATAGTATTTAAGATATTGAATATTTAAAACTCTTAGTTGTATCATAAATTTGATTTTAAAAAACATGTTAGAAGATTAAGAAAGAAAAACATAATTTAAATCTATTAGTATCCACTCTTTAAATAATGTGAGATTGTTTACTATACTAGAAGAAAATCTCCATAGTCTTCATAAAGATAACAAACATTAGAATCAATTATCATATTTGAGACATTATCCATTTTAGAACTCAGAGTCCTGTTACGATTTTGTCATTAAAAAATGTCTTAAAGAATTATTATCGAACGACTTTGTATATTATCAAGTGAATTCGTACTTTGATTTAATATGAAATGACTTTGGATTATTGTGATGATTGTTTATTTTAAAATGAAATGAGGAGAATTTATGATTTAAAAAATATATTTTATTGAAAAATGTGCCTCAATAAATATTATTAGACAAAATCAATCATAGAAACAAATTTCGAATTAAAGACAATTGAGTACATAATTCTTTTACCATATTTCAACCACATGTGTGAGAATAGTTTTATCAAAAATCTATAATGAAACGACTTTGGATTATTGTGATGATTATTTATTTTCAAATGACATGAAGAAAATTTATAATTTAAAAAAGATATTTTATTAAAAAATGTGGCTCAATAAAATATTATTAGACAAAATCAACCATAGAAACAAAATTTGAATTAAGGAAAATCGAATATTTATCAAAAATCTATAATGAATACCGAATGTTATTCCTAAAAAAGAATATCACTCTCTCAAAATAGAAAAAAGTGATATTCATAAAAAGATAAAATTTATACCTTAAATGGTTTCATTGATAAAATTTGAGAAAATTGAGTTATACGTGATTCTCTACTCAAGTCAATAAATATTAAAATATATGAATATAAAAAATAGTGATTAAGAGAATTTGGTGAGCTGTACTTATAGACTAGTAAACCTATAAAAAAATATTAAAAATATATGATTGATTAATTAATATTTATTATTTAATCAATTATAATAATTTACAAACACATGCGATTTAGTTTCATTTTATATTATTATTGGATGATGCATTTTTATATATGGAAAGGTTCACAAAATAAAAACAATAAAGATTATTGTATATACAGTGCGCACAGAGATTGTAACTTGTTTTGTGGATAGTTATCCTCTTCATATATAAATCTAATATAAGCAATTATTGTACAAAGTGTAAGTATAAGAGGAAAAATGAGAAAATTACTCACGCATAAAGTAATATATACACTATAACAACTATATTACAATGATCATGCGATATATTGTTCCATACTAATTAATAGGGGAAGGGTTTTAACATTAAAATCTGCAAATGCATAATATTATACCAAGATGAATAATGTTGGTATCATACGCTTACAATAAATTCATACAATCAAAACATGTAAGATATGAGTATCACAAATATATCAGTAAATAGAAATGTACAACAGTTACTAATAAAAGAAACCTTCACTCTATAGACAGAAAGCAAATCTGAAGAGAGAAAGAGATAAAAAGAAAAACTGAACAACAACGTGATTGTCGCATGGTGATGCATTATTTAAAAGTTGAAACAGCTAAGCTAGCTATGCATGTAATCTAACTCGCAGGAACATGAAAACAGGTAACAAAAAGAAAACAGAACAAGGAAAAAACAGCCACAATTATTTGACTGAAGTGTTCAACTAAAAAGTGATTAACCCCAATTTTGGAATTTCCATGTAAATTCTTTACCAAGAAATTATTGTCTAATAATAGTGTTTATTATTTACTGAATAACTTTATAAACTATAGTAATTATAGTAAAATAATTAATAAGTTTTGACAAAACCGTGTTTTTGTTTGTTCTATGTTTGAATTGAAGTTTGAACATTGAAAGCTTCATGCGGCACTGTGTGGGGACAGTCACAGGCGTGCAAGCGTGCGTGTTTGACCCAACTTTCTTATTTATTACCGTTCAACACCAAACCCTCTCTCTCTCCTCTTAGCATTTTTTTTCATCTGAATTTTACTTTCTAATCACAGTTCATACTTCATAATTCATATTCATGTTCATGTAAATAAAACAAAGAAAAACCAGAATAGTATAATTTTTAAAGTTAAAAAAGAAGAAAAGAATAATTAGAACAGAAGCAGCAATTTCTCAACAAAGGATGCAACATTCGTTGACTTGAGCTTTCTCTTTTCCTCGACCCTTCTCTCTCGAAACCGTTCTCTGCATTTTCTGCTAAACCTGAGCGCACCCAATTGGGATTTTAGCTTCAGATTCCAAGGCAAGAGCAGAAAGTGGAGAAAGAAGAGAACTTGAAGCTGCCCGCAGTACGATTTTGGGCAGCAAACCGATTTTGGGTTGGCCAACAAGGTGAAGATGTCTCTGAGCTTGATGGGTGGCATGTAGATCAAGAGGGGTGTGTGGATTAGGGAAGCATTTGTTTATGAAGGCTTGGTTGTTGTCATAAAGGTCAATTGTTTATGAAGTTGAAGAGGCATGGAGAGAGTAACTTCATCTTTTATGAGTTCCTTTTTTGTTTGGGCAATTTTGGTGCTTGATTTGGTACTTAAGGCTTCTGGCAATCAGGAAGGTGGGTGCTTACCTAACTCTTTGAGGTTTTAATTGTTCCATAAATGTCTCTTCCCATTATATAGCTGCTTTATAAATGACTAGGATTAGGAAAATTCACTCAATTGCGTTATTATTACTTTTGCCCCCTTTTGATCTGGTATATGTTACCCTTCAGCTTGATTATTACTGGTACTTGTGTTGTTTACTTGACAAGTTGAACTGAAGAGGCTAATGTTAGACTTGGAGTAGTTTTTTTGTTTTCTTTCAGTTTCAGTGCTTCTCTAGATGTAATCTTAGTAAGCAGAAAGCGTTGTTTCTTAGTTGGGAAGTAGGAATTGTTAAGCTTAGGGAATTTACCATAATTTCTATTGTAATAGTTTGTGATGAATGGCCTGGGCGAGACAGTTTATTGACTTCATTATCTCAGAGTGGCTTGTCAAAGTGGTTTTACTCTTGCAAAAAGATGATTCTTTCCATTTGCTTTCCATTTTCAGTAGTTGGCAAGCATTAGGGGGAGTATGCATGTAGCTCCTAAGGCTAACTAATCGAAGTTGGGCTTCATTTTTCTGATTCCTGAATCTTACAATTTCACATTGGACCCTTGATATAGCAACACATATTTGATCTCCTTCTCCGTACAATTTAATCTTGGGAATTATTGTATCTGAATATTGTTTCTTCCCATAACAGGCGATGCCCTGAATGCATTGAAGAGCAACTTGCTTGATCCTAACAATGTTCTTCAAAGCTGGGATGCTACTCTTGTCAATCCCTGCACTTGGTTTCATGTTACGTGCAATAGTGATAACAGTGTGACCCGTGTGTAAGTTAATATTTGATTTATCCCTGTTGTTTTACAACTATTTGACTACATGGTGAATTATTTACTTGTGCTTGGTCAGTGATCTTGGAAATGCAGACCTTTCTGGCCAACTGGTTCCACAACTTGGTCAGCTCACAAATTTACAGTACTTGTAAGTTATGAATCAGATGTGATATTGTTGAGTGACTTAATTCTTTCCTGCAGCTCACGCCTAGCCTTATTTCTTGATTGATACTCTTGTAGTTCCTTTCTTCTTGCTTTCTAAAAAGGATCTTATAAGCAGTAGCTCTACATTGGTTTATATATGGTTTAGAGATAACTTTTCACAATTGCAGTGTGCTTTTGTGTGCCTTCTCATCTTCTGTATGAAAATCAAAAAAGCCTTAACCACCTGTTTTCTATTGTTGAAGAGAGAAACTTCTGGCATTTTCTCATGGCTAACTTAATATCTGTTGGGTTTTATAGATAGTTGTATAAGTTGTTAAAGCCAATATAAGAAAATTTGTATTGTACATAACCATCAATATCTGCTTGTCTGGTTCCACTCTCAAATGTGAATATTTGCTGTCACCTTTTAATTATTTGTTGGATGATTTTGCCTGCACAAATCTCATTTTTGTTTTCAATGACAGGGAACTTTATAGTAATAATATAACTGGAAAAATTCCAGAGGAGCTTGGGAACTTGACAAACTTGGTGAGCTTGGATCTGTACTTGAACAATTTAACTGGTCCCATACCGACTACGCTGGGCAAACTTGCAAAGCTACGTTTCCTGTATGACATACTATCCTTATTCCCATGTCTTTGAAGGGCAAAATTATTTAATTAAGTTCCGTTTTGTTTCTCCCTTTAGCTTTTCATCCTTATTTTTCACTTTCCCATGCAAAGGTGATAGATTTAGTTTTTAATAATGCCTTTGATATAAATGCGCAGATGAGACAAGTATCAATCCTATTTTTACTATTGCAGCTATTGCAATTGTTATTGTTAATTGATGCAATAGTGTGACCAGGTGCGCAAACACAATCTAGTGAGATACTTGAGGTTACTGCTGTTAAAAGTAGTCTTAATTACACTTTTGGCCCCTCTACCTCGGATTGTGTGTGATTTTGGTCTCTCAAGTCTGTTTTAGCTAGTTAAGTTACTTTGTGATCCAAATATCTGGTGGGGTTTATGATGAATTTGGGACGGGCAATAAATTTACAAGTTTAGAAGTAAGACACTTTGAGGAAGCTTGATAAAAGTTGAAGGATATTATATTATTTGAGATTAGGGTTTGAAGAAGGGAAGCTGAGATTTTTTTTAATGAAATTTGATGTTTTGGTGGGTGAATTTTTAACAGGAGATAATTTAATTTATAAATGTTTTGAATTAAAATTTGTGGATATAAGGGTTTGAGGTGGAAGAAATTTGACGGGGATCAAATTTATTTGATTATAAAAATAAAGGAATTTAATGAACTGAAAACTCCTTGGGGGCCAAAGTCGTTCATCTTCCAAACAAGAGGGTACAGATGCAATGTGACCAGCTTATCAGAATTTAACCACGAGTTTTAGTATGATGTATCAGTGTCCGTTATTCCCGGAGTTAGAGATAGTCCTCATGTTTTACCAAATCACTTTACAAAGTAGAAATTCTGTTATCTCATTGCGCCAATAAATATGTATTCTATTTGAATATTTGACAATTGTTTCCTGTCATGTCTTATTACGCTACTCTATCATTAGCTTATTACTGCAAACTGATTCATTTTGCTCTCTGAAATAGGCGTCTGAACAATAATACCTTGACAGGAGGCATACCCATGTCTTTGACAAATGTTTCTTCTTTGCAAGTTCTGTGAGTATCACTCCTATATTTACAAATTTCCTTGAGTTACTGCCAAAGTATATTCCAATTTATACTGGTGTCATATATTATATGTGACCTGAATGAACTGTAATTTTGGAATACAGTGATCTCTCGAACAACCATCTACAAGGGGAAATCCCAGTGAATGGTTCATTTTCATTATTTACCCCTATCAGGTTGGTACAAATAATTAGTTATTTTCTATGGTTATTGTTGAGGGACAACCTGAAAATTTTGCTAATCCCATTTTCCATTTTACAGTTATCAAAATAATCCTGGCTTGATAGCACCAAAAAACGCTCCATCTCCAAGTTCTCCAGCACCACCAGCAGCTTCTGCAGGTTTGTTGATGCCTGTTTATCATTGCCAATGATTTAAATTGATTGATAATAACTTGAGGTAACAACTTCAATTTAAAATTTAACTATAGCATGTCCACAGCTATCCTGAATTGAAACTGAACTCAAACTTTGTTCTGAAATTTTGATTATAAGACCCCAGGCAAAGGAAACTGAACTCCGCACTATTAGGTCAACTAGATTTGATATAATGTGAAATAACAATGAGTTAATGACAACTAGACATAAAAGTTTACGCTGCTAAGCAAACACCAATAATGGTTTTTCAGATTAGTCTATTAATGCTACGGGAAGCAGCAATTCTTATTTTCTTGTCTTACCTTTGCTTCTTTTATATGCTGACTCGAACTTTTCTCTCACCTACTGATACCCTTTCCCCCTAAAGGATGAGAAGGGTTGATAATTGATAGGCACAGTCTATGTAGCTTTAATCTAGATATTTATTCTGTAGTTATATGGAAAAAGGTTGGAATATTTTTTAACAGCAATATCCTGAAGACAAACATAACTTAATGTCAGCTTCTCTAAGCTAGTTGCATGCCTCAAGCTTAGAAATGTCACTACTTGAGGTTGGTGTCTCGTGGTTGAATTTAACAGTGGGGATATTAATATATTGAATCTTCGATTTCTTATTCCATTCAATCATAAACAATTCTTGAAAGGAGTTGTAATTTCTTATTTAACCTGTCAATCCTTTTCTTCAGGAAATAGTAACACTGGAGCTATTGCTGGAGGAGTTGCTGCTGGTGCTGCTCTGTTGTTTGCAGCCCCTGCAATTGCACTTGCTTATTGGCGAAAAAGGAAACCTCAAGATCATTTCTTTGATGTTCCTGGTTAGTTGAATGACAGAAAATATTATATATGCACACTGATCAATTCTGCATATGCTAGCCATAACTTATTTGCTGATATTTTATCTGTTCTTTACTACAGCCGAGGAGGATCCTGAAGTTCACCTTGGTCAACTTAAAAGGTTTTCGCTACGAGAGCTGCAAGTTGCCACAGATAACTTTAGTAACAAACACATTCTGGGTAGGGGTGGATTTGGAAAGGTTTATAAAGGACGCTTAGCTGATGGATCTCTCGTAGCAGTGAAAAGACTTAAAGAGGAACGTACGCAGGGTGGGGAGCTCCAATTTCAAACTGAAGTGGAAATGATCAGCATGGCTGTGCATCGTAATTTGCTTCGGCTTCGTGGTTTTTGTATGACACCTACTGAACGATTGCTTGTGTATCCTTACATGGCTAATGGAAGTGTAGCATCATGTTTACGAGGTACCCCTATTATTTGAATAGCTTTTATTCATCATTTACTTGCCTTTCTCATGTACAAAATTTTTCTCTCGTGTCCTTTTCTTGTTTAAACATTATAGTGCCATTGTTCAATGCCAAAATAATTTCTAGTGTATTTTGATTTATTATAGAAGAAAAATAATTTGTTGCTTCTAAGATGTTTTCTGGCAGCAACTTGAACAAATTTCTTAATTAATAGCTCAAAATTTGAAATACAGATGAATGCTGTTTATGTTGAATTCCAGCACGTCCAGTTTTAGACTGAAACTGTTTTTGTGTTTGTTGATTATGTTGTTGAAGAGCGTCAAGAATCTCAGCCACCACTTGGCTGGCCAGAGCGGAAGCGTATTGCTCTGGGATCTGCTAGGGGGCTTGCTTATTTGCATGATCATTGTGACCCTAAGATTATTCATCGTGATGTCAAAGCAGCAAATATTTTGTTGGATGAAGAATTTGAAGCAGTTGTTGGAGATTTTGGTTTAGCAAAACTTATGGATTATAAAGATACTCACGTTACTACTGCTGTACGTGGAACAATTGGACATATAGCGCCAGAGTACCTTTCAACTGGAAAGTCTTCAGAGAAGACTGATGTTTTTGGATATGGTGTGATGCTTCTTGAACTCATAACTGGACAAAGGGCTTTTGATCTAGCTCGACTTGCCAATGATGATGATGTGATGTTGCTTGATTGGGTAGGAATTAATTACTTTAAATATTTAATTAGTACTTGAATTTATGCTAACTGGACTATCTACTAATCTCTTCACATGGTTCCTTATGCTCTAAATTATCTAGCTTATGATGTCCCTTGCTGATTTGCTTTTATTCATGCTTTCTGGAGCCCCTTTTTCAATCCTGAAAACTTTGCCTTATGCTAATTTAAGAATTCAATTAACTGTCTTGTTTTTCTTTCTGGTAAATTACAAGGTCAAAGAACAATTCTGTTTCAGAACCTTGTTTCTTGGTTTCTTGATAATCTCATTTCATTTCAGTAGGGGGTTCTTGTAACATTTCCTTCAAAGCTATAGCGTAACAACAAATTGATTTGGTATTTCTATTTCTGTCACAAATTCTTGACTCTCTTTTTCCTGACTGTTCCTTAGACCAGTGTTGCTAATGTTATATGTAATATTAACACCAATGAATGGGTGATCATTGATGGTAACTGACATTGTTCTGAGTCCAGGTTAAAGGGCTTCTCAAAGACAGGAAATTGGAAACACTGGTAGATGCAGATTTACAGGGCAATTATATTGATGAGGAGGTAGAACAGTTAATCCAAGTAGCCTTACTATGCACACAAGGCTCTCCTATGGAAAGACCAAAGATGTCTGAGGTGGTCAGAATGCTAGAAGGTGATGGTTTGGCCGAGAAATGGGAGCAATGGCAGAAAGATGAAACGTTCAGGCAAGACTTCAACAACAACATTCATCACCCTAATGCTAATTGGATAGTAGATTCAACTTCCCACATCCAACCAGATGAACTGTCAGGTCCTAGATGATCCCTTTAACATTCTATGGACAAGTGAATACACAATTCTGCCTGACTAGGCTTTCTGTTGGAAAGGGATATATTTCTGATTTGTGCATATGATTTTCACCCTTCTACCTACCTCTTCTCTTGTTTTCATCCTTTTGAAATTATCTTCTGTGCTCAGATTACATGCCCATTGATGATGTTGTGATTATTAAAGGAAGAAGGTTGTAATTTCTATTGGGTCGTCAAGTTGCAGAATGAAGTGTATGTTACAAGCAACTTTTGTCATTGTATGTATGAGAAATTAGAATAGATCTTTATGCAAATAAATCAAATTCTATTATCAATTTCATATAAGTATATTATTTCAGTAGTTTATTGTGGGGCTTTGGAAATCAGTACTACTTGAGTCATTGAGTAAGGTTGCTAGTTTATTGTCTTTAATGGATGGCATTGCATTTATTATCTGTGGAAATGTGTCTATACAATCGATTTTTCAATTTCTCATTTAGAATCTGTTATTCGCCAATTATGTATGAAGATTATGTTGCTCCAAATACTAATCGTCTGTTTGGTTTAGAGTCTGGTAGGGCAAATCATGTTTAATCCGTTAAGAGGAACGATAGAACGTACTTTGATACCGTGGTATCCAATAATTTTTCGTCGATATCTTCGTAATTTACTCTGCAAATAATGTTTAGTATTAATCAATTGATTATTAGTTACATTTGTGTTCTTAAAAGAAATTTTGCAGGTTATAACTTTAAAGTGTTAACTAGCTAAAATATCTCTTCTAAGAAAATGTGGGATGACACGAATACCTAGTTAGGAGTATTTTTTTTTTTTTGTTAGTTTCTTGCACGAATTATGAATAAATTAGACCTAATAATGGTAAGTTGCAGAGGATTGAACAGACTTAAGGTGAATCTTGGATAACTGTTATTAGGAGAAAGTATTTACTGGTTTTGTAAATGACTACATTTTAGTGAAGAATCTGGTTGGCCATCTTCAGGAACTCTTTTCTCTCAATCTGGTTTTTTACTCGAGAATTAATCTTGTAAATTCTGTTCGAATACTTAGTAAAAACTTAATAATATTTAGCTTGTTTGGAAGAGGAATTTAAATTTTTATAAAAAATTTAAAATGATTGACATTTCAATTACGTTTATTTAGATTTTCTATATTGTTAAACCTCATTCCAAATATATATATATATATATATATATTTATTGAAAATATAATATCAAACAATAATTTATTTTAAATAGTTAACGTGAGAAAGAAATAATATGTAAAATTTTAAAAATTTTCTTTTTTTGGTGAAATTACAATTTTGAATAATCAAAATATTCTAATAAATTTTCGAAATTTTAATTTATTTTAAAATCATTTTCCAAACAATATATTATGCTATAAAACATTAAAATTCTTTATAAAAATAATTATCCTCTAAATTCTTTATTCAATTAAACTATTAGGTTTAGTTCTGGTATCAAAAGTCTTAGTTAATAAAGCTTCTTCTTGTCCGTCCCGCTAGTTGGTTTTTATTTTTCTACTTTTAACACATTACATTCATCCAAATATTTAGGAATTTATGTTTTTTTCTTGTTGACCTTTTTATTTAATAATATTACATTATTAGTTATCTTTTTTGCCTATATCCCAAATTCTTCAACTCAACACCTACATGGACTTCGTGCACTTAAAAATACCCACTAATTTCTCCTTTTTACATTCTGGAATATTTCCAAAATATAGAAAAGGGCATGATGAATTGTTTTGGAGTGTGCATAAGAAACACCCCACCCACTTTATTGAGAACGACAGATTCAGAGAGCAAATAGAACTTATATGGAGAACTTCAAGACTCTGAGAACAATAATCATGACTCAAACTCTCTTCACGTAATTCCAATAAAATTTAATATAGCTGGTCAAATAAAACTCTTTATTCCAATGCGCTTGATAGCAAAACATACAACATAAACTCTTACGTAATTAAACTTATTGAATAAACTCGACCTATCTGGAAATGTTTCGACACTTCCAACATAAATGAATCCAACGAATGATTCTCAATATGAAATGTCGCAAATAAAGATGCAGAAAGGATAAAGTGTTCACACTCCTTAGTTTAATTGTTATTGTCTAAATCCTACATTTCACAATTTGAAAGCTGCAATCATCATTTACCCCCGAGGGCTAAAGGTCATACGCTACAACCTTCCAGTGTCTTACAGCGCATGAAAGAACCTACCTTCAGTGCTTCACTGTATAAGTCCTTAAAACAGGTATTTCTACAAACCACACACATTATATACATGTTTTGAGCATGAATTAGTTGATAATTTCTTCCAAGTTTTGACCAGCCCATTCAACTTCTATATTTTGACATGAACCAATTCCTTGGCTCCATTATATACTAGTATTAGCCAACTATATATACATAATAGAACATAATCCAAGAGCAGGATCATCTCTATTTTCTGCCAGTAGCACCAATGCGTGGTTTGCCCTTGACCTCAGATTCCTGCATTTCATAATAATATAATTTGCGCATCATCACAGATGATTAAAGGATATTCGTTTTGAAAGGGATACCCAAATCAAATACCTGAGGCAAGTGCAGGAAAATGTAGGTCTTTGCTGTTGCAGGATTATGATTTTCAGCTCCTTTACTCCAGTCATAGCAGACCTACACGCAACATGTCTAAGGCTTAGTTGTTGTTATAAACAATGGAGTCAAACAAATTTACAGCTCATGGTACAGTGCCAAGTATGATAATCGCAAGTCAGAACTACTTGTCACTGTTATATAGATGGATAGCCATGGGTTAAAGCCCAATGGTGCTGATCGATCCATGTGGTCGAACGCATCACCCAAACTAGACCTAGTGATTGTCATTATCTATAATAGATATCTATAATAGAAGATTGTCATTATGTATCATAATCCCTTATCTTCTCACTATCTATCACAGAAGATTATCGTTATGGATCATAATCCCTCATCTCCTAATTAGCTTTTATCAAATATAGCAAATAAGTAAAATGACGTTTGGTCCACACTCACCCCAATCCTCAAGACAAAAAACTGTATTTTATAGAGATACACCTCTAGATTGCATTGCTTTGAAAGAAGAAACAACCATGCTTCTCGAAAGCAAAGTCCATCAACAAAATTAAGATATCTTCTGCAAATTCTTTACATATCCACGTCACTTGTTGTCTTGCTCTTTAGTAACTATTTCAAAATTACATACAACTATATTGCATTTTAACATCCTCTCACAGATAATGGTGTGCTGAAGTCAAGGGTGTTTTTCAAGGTATTCTCACAACAAATTGAAACAAGAAAAAAAATAAAAATTATGCAGCAAAAGAAAGAAACCCAATTTTCATCACTTATAGTATATGTGCATAACTGGAGAAGGGTGCAAAACGCATTTAACAAAGATGCAAATTTATGCAGAATAGTAAGGTGGGCATACTGAGTAAGCAAATATTGAACCATCACTATTGAAGGTACTGCAAGGAATAGGTTGGTTGCATCTCAACATGGCCTGAAATAAAAGTTTGCATTAGATAAGTAATTGGGCCGAAAATATCACTACAACGTGTCCGTTAGAAGTTGAATGGAACAGTTAATAAAGATGGAAAAACCTTGAGCCTTTGTTTACTATCCTTATCCCAAAAATTGAAAGCACCATCCGAACCAGCAGTTGCAAATGTGTGGTGTACCTAAAAATAGTAGAAAAATAATGTAAGAAATGATAATAGACTAAAGTGGATAAACTTTGTCAGTGATTTCTGATGTCCATTGGGACAAGAAGTAAACAGAAATTGTGAATATATGTGAACAAGAACCAAATAAACATTTGTACTAGATATGCTACATATTATACATAATTTTAGGGAAACCAACAAAATATACTCAACACTCAGCAAAACAGTACACTGGGGAAAAAAAGAATTGAGCGTACAACTATCTGTGAAATTCCATAACTAAAGGACATAGGATACTGAAGATGCTTATTCATTGTTTACACAAAAATGAATTGGATAAAAGATGTCAAAACACCATAACCATGGGCTAAGCATTTGTCAAAGTCAAACATTTCAATGTCAATACACTAACATTTGAAATCATTAGTAATTAAAATAAAAATTACTAGTGTTTTTATTCAATTACAACACGTCTACATCTAAATTCCATAAATAAACAACGGGGCACTTCTCTTAAGATATTTGTAATCATAGAAGTCAGTATTAAAGTCCAAAAAAAAAATGTGTTAAAATTAAAAACATAGAATTTTGACAGTTAGTGTTAATGTGTTTCATTTCAAGAGAGCTCATGTATGGAAAATAACATTTTCAATGAATACAGAAATCTCATGTGATTGGTTTTTCATTATTACGAAACAAAAATTGATTTCCTTAAATCAGCGTAGCAGGTACATACTATCTTTTGGTTCAAGATTTACAGAGCGATTGACTATTTAATAAACTCAGACCAACTTAGCAATATATTTACACATATAGCTCAATTCTTCAAACTAGTTAACAAAAATGAGAAAGTAACAAGGTGAATTCAATTCTATTACTGAATATATAATTGTAAAATTCAAAGCGACCATTCGAAGGGGTAGTATGGCTGCAAAAGTAACCGAGCAGAGAGTTTAAGCTGGAGAGAAGATTTCTTTTAGCTACTTCACTATTAATGATTAAGAATGATAATAATACTAATAAAACATACAATAAGCAAATCACAACCTGGAAGATTTTAACACCAATCATTCATTATAAAAAGTGCAATGACCCAGTTGAAATTCAAAGATAGCAGTCCAACAACTTAAAGCATACAAACTTAAAATAGAACAGTATGGCACAGGTGGAACATAAATCTTACAGGATGGAAGTTTAACGAGTTGACTGAGTATATTTCGTTCCCCTCTCTGTGGCATTTAAAAGTGAAGTTTTTACCCTGCTGACTATCATCCAAATGATGCACCCCAACTCTTCCTTCTATTGATCCAACCTACAGCAAGTGTATTGTCAGTTTCAACATCCCAAAAGTAATCAAACTAGACATGCAACTTACAAATTGATAATTACACTGAAATGAGAATCAGGAAGGAAGAGATATTTTGTATATTATTCTTATAAATCAGAAATATACGATGGATAAGTTATGGAAACAAACATAAGTTGGTGTAAGAAAATTAAGTAAAAGGTCCAGAAAATGGAGAACACTCCCCCTTCTTAGCTGGAGTATGCTATCAGATTTATGTGTTGATGTAAAAATAGATAAATAGAACCAACCTAAAAATTGGATACAGAAACACTAAATAGGAACAAACTGTTGGGAAACAGTTGAATATTGTTTTTTAAGAAGGAATAAGATTACTCAAATGCAGAAAGGAATAAATATCTAAAAAGAGTGGAGTGATGCATACCAAGAAACCTTGTTGATCAGGGAATGCTGAAAGGCACCTTGTTTGATACTTTAAGGGTGAGACAATTCTCTTGAATTCAACCTGTAACAAATGAACAATGGTAAGAGGTAGGAGACACTAGCAAAAACAAAAATAGAACCAAAAAAAAAAAAAAAAAAAAAAAGAAAAAAAACACAAAAAAAAAAAAAAATAGAACCAAAAAAAAAAAAAACAATCAACAGGATGAATAGTTTGAATAAACATATCATATATCAACACATTGATCTAATCACAATATACAAAATGCGCACAATAGAATATGAAAAGGCAAATGGCCAACACACTAGTATTTAATTAAGAAATCAATAAAAACAAAAATATCTGTCGAGAACGTATGATGTTCCCATGCCCACATGGTGGCTGAAACACCACTAAAGTCCATTCATTTTACATCTACACACATTCCAATACGCATTGAACGCTATCTATGGGTCTTGAATAATTGAGCTGAATAGACATTTAACAGTTCTGAACATCAAATCAAATAGTTAATTGATTAAATAATTGCATCTCCGGAGCCAAATTGTGGCTATTTATTTGTTAGAATGCTCAAATAAGAAAGAAATGTGATAAGTACTCAGGCCCTTGGGAAACTCACCCTCAAAAGTTAGCTATTAAGGGAAACTCCAACGAGCAATCCATACTTCTCGATGTGGGACTTGGCCATCCCATAACAACACTTCTCTCTTGATTAAAACCCTTCACCAGTCAGAAACCCTTGTTGGTAGTCATTTCCAAAACACTGACAACTAGGCTTTGATACTAGTTGATAAGTAGCCAAGCACTTGGGGGTTCCACCCTCAAGAGCTTGTTATTAAGGCAGAAAAACCAAACACTTAAATACTCCACTGAGCATCCCATACTACTCAATGAGGGGCTTAGGCACCACATATTACCCAAGTTCCTTCCGAAATGCTTGATGCCGGGTTAGAGGTACTTGAGCTAAACTTCTCTTCAAGGTTCTAATAAGCAAGTACTTGAGACTAAAGTTCAGTTAAGTGAAACATAAGTGAGGATTGCCTGATGCCTTGGAAAATGTATGTGGGGCTACAAATTATTAAATGTGTGACTTGAGTGACTGATGCCCCAATAGTACTCGAGACTAATATTCTGTAAACAGGTTGTCCTAATTTTGCCTAGTATGATTCCAAATATGAGATGTCTAAGTAAACCATGAACCAAATAAGCTTTTTTGGATGTTATTATATTTAAATCCTTTGATTATTTTCAATGTTTCTGAAAATGTAAAGCATACTTATATATTCATATAGATATAATTTTAAATTTTTGTTCACTTTAGGTTAGTGGTTTGAGGATGCCTATCGTACTTACCAGGAAATTCCTTCCTTCCTTTTGACTATTTGAAACCTCTGGCTCCAAACAATCATTGGGAGTACGTGAGTGAATATACATTAAACTTCTGGCCCAGAAATTGGAATGTCTCTTCTCTTTCTCCTTTATGATTTATTATTCTCATGTAATCCTAGTTTCTTCTCCTCACCCTTAATAGACTTCATCCTTTTATTGTCTAATTAAGCAATAAAAAGAAACAACCCCTTTTTATTATGAAATCTTGAGATAAAATAGTGATATAATAATAAGTGAATATACAGCTGAAAGGTAACACTGATAATGCATAATACGATTACGTAGAGATTCACTAAATTAGACTGAAAGTATTACCTGAGGATTTTGCAAGTTGTAAACAATAAGATTTCTATCAGCAGTGCCAACAACCATCAGAGGATGTCTCACTGTCATAGCATAGCAGCGCTCTGGGAGTTGCTGTGTGTGCACTGGATTTGACTGCCTTGTATCCCAGTATCTAAAAGTAGCCACAAAAGGAGAGGACAGAAGCATCAGATCAAGCAAAATTGAAAGCTTCATACCATACTTAATCAGAAAGATGCGATACATATCAGCATCACCACAAAATACTAAAATATAATGTGCAATGTCATGCTATATAAAGCTAATAGACAACACCTGATGTGTGTGTGACAAAAACCAGCCTGAAGAGCTGATAGGAGATAAACAAGGAAGAAGAGATTTCATTGTAATGATCATTAGTAAAAAATCCTGGTAAGCAAAATATTTTCAGAAAGAACTAAAAGTTGTTCAAATTAATCAAGAATAGCATTTGGAAGCTTCAAGACACAAAAGAACTAAGGAGAATAAAAATTTGAAATTGGAATTTGAAACTAAGGTTAGTGTATGATATAGCCAAGGAACTCAGCAGTGAAATAGTGGCAAGAGTGATCACAAAGGAAGGTAACACTTTGATACTGTGCTGCAATTAAAGGGACTTAAGTTTGGACTAGGGAAAAAAGAAGAGAAAATACAGATTCTAAATAATATTTCCTTGGGTAAAATATTTGACACAACACAAAACACTGATCCCTAAAATATAAATACAAAAAAATAAGATGCTCCAAAATATTATATATAATGTTGATATTATGAGATATTTTTCATATATTCTAGTTCCCAAAGTTATAATTTAAAAGAAAATTGCTGTAAAGGCAGCAAATACTAGTGCAATACTTCAAAGTCTTGTCCCAGCTTCCTGTGACTAAGAGATTCATTTCAGGAATCCAAGCAACTTCTTTGATGGGTGCGTCATGCATGGCAACAGTCATTGGTTGGCCACCGGATAATAGAGGCCACATCTTCACTTGCTTATCACATCCACCAGAGAAGACAGTTGTGCCATCATCTTTCCATGAAGAGCACAAAACCTTTGCAAAGAAATAAATATGATGAATTTATGACTTCATGAACTTGTAACTATTGCTGTTTATGGAAAAGACAGAGCAGCAAGATCTTGAAAATCTATAGTCTAAGATTCAATAGTCAAGTACTATGAATATAGGGTTAAATATGTTCTCAGTCGCTAAAAAATAAATCTTCTACTTTTGGTCCCTCATCTAAGGAAATGTGCCAAGAAATGTGTCAGATATGGTTCCTGTCCTTCACTAAAAATTACGTATTTTGGGTCCTGTTCTAATTGAATTCCTAGTTACTCTATTTTTGGTTCTTGTCCTCCCCTAAAAGAATTTAATTTTAAACAATTAATTTATCAGCCTAATCAACTCAATGGTCAATGCATATAAGTTCATTATCTGGATCAAGTCATCGACCGGCACAAAAAGCACTAATACTAAAATGTTCAACTCCAAAATCCCCAATTGAGACTCAAAAACATGTATAACATATATATGAATATTGTACGACTAATGCAACCCATCACCTTAGGGCACTGAATAAAAAAAAATGGAAAATCTTTATTAAAAAGATTCCAACAAAAGATTCTACTTGTCGATTCCTTAACTAGTCCCCATAGAGGGGTGATTTGCAAGAACCATACAAGGCCGGTTACATCGCCATCCACATGCAGCGATATATTTCACTTTAAGCAGACGGAAATCATAGTCAAACCTCTATGTCCTAATGTCTTTGCCACACAAAACACCTTGATTCTTATACCCTAACTATGATCATCTCCGAGTCCTACTTGAATACATGGACCAGAATAGTAATTCACGAAAATAAACACACACACACACACATAAATAGTAAGGATAAATGAATGATGAGGTGATGAACAAAACAAAATAGCTTACAGGATGATCGTGCGTTATAGAAGCCTTGGGGACAGTGGCGACATTTACTCCATTCCGTGCAACCTCCCAGCAACGAACCTGCAAGAAGTGAGATGTTTGAACAATGAAGCTTGAAAGAGAGGGAAATGAGGGAGAAAGAAAGACCTGATTGTCCCAGGAAGTGGCCACGAGGAAGTTGGCTTTGGGACTGAAACTGAGACTGGAGACGGAATCAGTGGGAGGCTGATTCACCTGCAAAATTCACCAAGCAACCATCAAAACTACCACACTGCACAACACAAGAACCTGCTTCTCGTGAACGGAAAGGGACTTTGAGGTACCTCGAAGGACTTGTTCGGGTTCGGATTAGTGTTGCTCAGGAAATTGGACATTTGCAAATCTTCTTGCTGAATTTTCTCTCAGAAAATTATGCAGATAGAGAGAGAGAGAGGGAGAAAGCGAGACTATGTTCGTAGTTTGGACTTTGGAGGGAGTTAGTTTGGGCCTTGGGTTGGGTTTTGTATGAGTTAAATACTACGACCTAGCGTTATTACCACGCTTGTTTTTGCGGACGCGTTCTTCATGCACCCCCATGACTTCATCCTGTATCCTATATTTTTTCTAAAATACTGAAAATAAGATTATACAATCAGATATATAACTTTTGTATATCACATTATACAAGTTAATTTTTTTATACTAGATTATACAATTCCCTATATAATTTCTTTTTATTAGGAATGGTATAATTCAATATATAACTTTTGTATATCTAATTGATTAGACATCAGATTGTGTAATTTTAAATATATATATTTTTATTCCGAATTATATAATTTAGCATATAAAAATTATATATCAACTTATACAATTTGATATAAACTATATATTAAATTGTGTAATCAGTATCTAAAAATTATATATTGGAATATGTATACCGAATTATACAACTTAAAATATAAAAAATTTAAAAGATAAATTATTTAATTTTTTATTAAAAATATAATAATCAATTTGTTGTGTATGATGTAAGAAAACAAAGAAGGTGTATAAGAAGCCGTTGATTTTGGGCTTTAACTAACTATAGTTCGACGGCTTATTCCTGCACCTCCATAGCTCCTTCGGGTACCTTCATATCTTTTTTATTTTCTCTCAATGTCCTTTATTAAAGATTACATTGCTTATTTTATCCTTTTTAATACATTTTTGTATTTGTTTTCGGAATAATTTATTTCTGAAGCCAAAAATATATCTCTATAATACTTGTGAAATGGGTAATTCGAGAAGAAAGATGAAAGTGTATTTTTCTGAAGGAAAGGAGGTGTCGGAAGAAGCTATGGAGTGCAGGAAGAAGATCTCCTGTAATTGATCTGTTTATTATGGGCCTATATATACTTTTTTGTGATCATTAAGTTTATTTTTGAAAAATAAGATTGGGTCTTATTTGTTAGTCAGAAATGAATTTGGTATGGACTATAAAGGATTTTATTGTCAGTAACATTAAAGGTCTAATATTAACATTTCATACATGTAAATTATGAAATCAAATTTCTAATCACATACTTTTTTTAAGATCATAGCCACTATTTAAAAAATAAAATTATTTATGAATTAGATCACATAATATTAGGATTATTGAATAAGTCAATAAATTTGATATAATTACTATCTTGTTTTTTTTTTTTTTTTCCCAGACTCAAAAAAAAAAAAAAATGGTGTATTTTTGTAGACTTATGCACGAGCCAGAATTATTTTTACTCAGATTTCTTTTTTATAATTGGTAAAGTCCGGTTACGCGTGTTGTTAGATTGTATTTTAAGGATACTGTTTTATACGTATTGAGTTTGGTTTTTAATTTGCCTTACTTATTTATTGTTATAATTGATATATTTTATTTTATGTCTATTATTAAGAATTTCACTTTGCTATTTTGTAATACAGATAACAATCTATTTTTCTTAATTTATAACAATTTGAAAACTTATTAACTTGGTATTTGATGCCCGGAACTGACATTTTAAAGTTAAAATTACAAGTATTTTTAATTAAAAATAATCTCATTCGATTCCGAATCATTTATTACAAACTACAAAACTCTTCCTCTAAATATTTAAGTTGCATATAGAGTAAAAAAAGATATCTGGTTAAATTAGAAAAATTATACACCAATTAATAATACAGTAATTTATACTCTTTCGCAAAATGACTTAAATTCATTTTACGAATATTTTTGTTGTGGGTTTTATCTTGGCTGTTTGTTTTCTAAAGACAGAAATGATATGATACAATACTTTGATTTGATTTGTGAAGAAGAATAAGAAAGAAAATAGTTTTCCAATAGAAGTAACTTTCTTTATGGAAGAGGCCATCAACATGGCATCTTTAGTATAAAAATCTTTAACCTTTTTACGATTTGAAAATTATTTATTTATTTTTGTCTTGCTTCTGTTAACTAAACATAGCTTCTTCTTTATATTAATTTTCTGACTTTTGAATATGCAGATATTTTGTAAAAATTGTTTAAATAAATTATACTATTGTTTTAGGGTCGACATGACCGAGTCTCGATGAGAATAAATTGTTTTTTATTCCAGTTCATCGTAGTGGCTATATTAATCTCAAAAAGTTGGAGACTTGTCTTTTTATTTTATTTAGCCTGATGATCATAATAAACTTTTACAAATTACTATCTTTCCAACGTGGAGACTTTCTTTCTTGTCGTATTTCTGATGCTGATTTTCTTTAATTAATCCAATACTTTAATATTTGTTAAAATCTTATTAATTGGTTTGTTGATATATTTTAATAATAATTAATAATAAGATTTGATTAATAATCATATTAATTGGTTTGTTGATAGATTTTAACAAGTGATTAATTGCTAGGAGAGAATACTAAATTATAAACATTACACTCTCGTTTATTATAAATTTCCATGAATTTAAAACTACATTTTGCTTAGGAATTGGTCTTGTTGAATTTGTTTTTGTAGTTTATAAATGTATTATGTTTCATGATTTATATTACTGGTACATATAATAGAAATCTTAATAACATGGGATAAATATAAGATTTTATTATATGAAATATTATTTTTAAACTAAGAATAAATATTCTATAATTTTGAAATTGTTATCATGGACTGTTTATTATCAAACTAGGTGATTATATTCAATATCATCTTTTTGTTTTTTAAGACATGAATTATTAGATTCAAACAATTCAAAAACAAAGAATATGAACACTCTCGTATTAAATTCACAAGAATATAACATACAAATATCACTTGTATTATACAAATATAAAATTTTGTTTCATACTCTCTATATACAATCAAACAAAATTTTATATACAAAACTCATACTTATATTATTATGTATGAGTTTAACTCAATGATCAAACCAAAAGTTATATGCAGCAAGTATCCATATCCCACTTTTTAAAATGGTAATAAGAACTGATCGTATATATCTACAAGAGAAGGTGGTGAATCCTACAGTTATCAAAGATTATTAATGTTTGAATATTGCCATTGTTCCTTTGAAAAGTCAAAACGATTACGTCATTATGTATTAGTCATACACAAGACGCGATGAATGGAGTTAAGGTATGGCTTTGAAAAAGACTAATCATAATCACTATAAAGTTGAGAACAAAAGATACAAAATAAGAATGTAAAAAAGTGTTTGTCAATATCTACACGCAAACCATTCCCAGTGGAAAATATTACCCACTTTTGACTTTCTAATACATTACAATACAAATTAATGGATGAACGGAAAATAAGTGCACTAGAAACAACATGGGAAATTACTTATTTCCATATAAAAAGGAGTGATACAAAGCTACGTGGAATATTTTATCTACTAAATGACATTTCAATCCCTTCATTCCATGATTGAGCTAATTCATATTCATGCACTGCAATTGAAATCTGCTACCTGGTTGTTGGTGGGCATAGAAGACATTAAATAATTAAATAAATGAGGGTGTACTCTTGGAAGTCAAAACCAGAGAAAGAATCTAGAAATTTCTTATTTCTTACTTGTAGTTTCTTCATATATGTGGACGCAGAAATATAATTTTGGTCGACTGAAAACTAATTATGCAGAACCAGTGTCAAATTATTAACGTTATTGTATATTTGTTTATTCATTTTGCTAGAATGTGAACTAAGTGGTCGATTTCATTGGAAAATAGCTTGCGAATATAGAGACAAACTAATGTTTATGCATGTATTTGCAGATTCTGCAATATTTTTGAACGGAAACGAGTGAACGAAGAAAAAATATGCGGGGGAGCATCAAGCCATTACAATAATTCACAAAAAGAGACAAAGGTGGGGATTCTTAATTCCTATTTAGAAAGAAATAATTGCAATGCAATGATAAAAAGAGAAGAGAAAAGAAAAGAAAAAGAGACGTTCTTGACTTGTTAGGGCAAGGGTTTAGTTTTTTCTTTTACATTTTTTTTTTTAAAATATGAGTTTATCATTTATATATAAAAACTACTCCGAACCTACTTGATTGTCCATAAAATCACTTAAAGGATATAATAAGCTTGCTAGGATCATTGATCTCTAAATAGATGAAGTCAAGGTTGTCATAAAAAAAACTTTGAGAAAATAATTTGACGATATATTCTAATTTTAATAAGAAAATATCTTAAAGATAAATTGATTTAGTACTATTTATTTGCTGTACTATCAATTATAATTTTTTTTCATGAAATATTTGACTTTTAAACAAAAAATGACAAGGAGTTATAATTATCTAAAAAGCTTATACAGTCAACTACGGAAATATTTTTGTTTCAAAATAAAAAATATATAAACATGCATGTCTATTTAATTATATCACGATGAATAACTATTTTTTAGATATATAAAGATAGTCCAAGTAAATTTATATTTTTTCCACCAAATTTTGTCTGTGCTGAAATAAACATATAAATCTAGATAAATAACTTACATTTGAAATAAAAGGTCAATATGTCCAAATAAAACCAAAATTTCTCAGACAATCGTATGCTTTATTGCAAAAGAAGAAAACCAATACAATTATAATCTTGTATCTAGATCATAAGACATTTTAAAAAATTGCAAAGAAGATAATTGTCCTTAAAATGGTTAAACTTAAGTCGTAGTGTGTTTTAACATATAACTTTTATTTAAAATAATATTTGTACTTGTTCATGATGAGAAAATTAAGAATAAGGATAGAATAACTAAAATAATCAATTAGATGATAATCAATTAATAGCTAAAATAATATTTATCTAATAAATTATTCATATTAACATTTCAAAATAATCAATTAGATGAAACTTATATTTTATCATTTTATCCCTTGAAATAATAATAATAATAATAATACTAATAATAATAATAATAAAATTTAATGTCCAGACACTATTCATAATTAAGATTTTTGAATTATAAAGATATTGTTACATTTTTTAATTATCGATTTAATCTTACATTTATTTATTTATTTTAATTATTCAATTTTTTTATTTTAATAAAATATCTTTTTACTGAAAAATTATAATTACTTTAAATTATAATGAAGAATAAACTTTTACCAAATATGACTTGAAATTTAATTTATAAAAAAAATAGATTATAACTTTTTGAAAAAAAGTTAAAAAAGGAAATTTATAATAAAAATGTAATTATATGGTATTAAGATTTTATTTAATAATATAAGTAATGTTCTTATTTTCCATTTGTAAATTTCAACTATTTTTTATCAAATACTTTTAATCTAATTTTTCAACTTTAAATTATTTTTTAGCTTTTAATTTTTCAGTTTTCTGCCTTTTTAACTAACATTACCAAAAATAACCTTAATTCCATTCATGTTTATAAGATTTCAACTAAAGTTGGTAACACATTTTCTACTTATCACTTATGTAAATTTTATGGCTACTAATCACCTGCGGTACCTTTAAATTCAATAATTGATCTCTTCATACTTTATCAAATTTTAACTATTTTTGAACTAAGTGCTCAAAGTCATATATGACATTATCTAAATTGTGAAAAAGTAAGTAAGCATTATTATAAGAAACAAACAAACATGGGTAATAGTGGTACAGGATATGAAATGTCATTAGTAGTTTCTGTTAAAGATGATACACGATGATTTTAATTTTATTCGACTTTTTATAAATTTTGATGATAAGAAACGTTAAGTTAGTTATTTGTATATAATCAACATTTATTATCTGAACATTTTAATATGTATTTTTTTGTTAGTTAAATATCTCTAAATCATATATTATCATATTATGTATTATATGTCACATGTTTATATGTTTTTTTATAATCAAGTCACAGCAATAAAAACTTTTGAGATAAATTATAAGATATTTGTTTTAACCAAATGATGATATATCTTAAACGGTTAATAATTTACGTCTAGAAAGATTATAATTGTTTCCATATCAGGAAAAGTCATAGGCAGAAATTTAATCTAGTTAAAGAAATGTCACAACGATCATCTAGAAAGATTATATAAAAGAATCAAGGTGAAGAAGAAGAACATAAAACTATAATCACAATTGTTTCAAATTACAATCACAATTGTTTCTAATGGATTACATGATGTTAACGATCTATTTAAATCCGGACAAAAATTTGTTATGACAGACTAACAGAATAGAAAGTTATATAATCGAGAACAAAAATATAGTTAAAAAACAAAAAATAAGGTAATTTTTTGTTTGTAAACTTTATTCGCAGACAACAAAGATTTGGAGGAGATGGGAAGGGTTTGCTTTTTTCAATGTTTTACTCAAACTTTATAGACTTTTTACTCAAATTTTACTATCTTTCCCTTAATTCAAACAACCAAACTTTCCACACACTTTCATCTTAAATCCATTTAAATTCACTCTCTCAAATCCACTCTCTTATTCAAATATACCCTAAGTCTCTTATTCAAATATACCCTAAGTGTTATTTGTAGGTGAGGGAAACTATTGTAATTCTTTACGTGAAGTAATCTTAACAAGTTAAATTTTTTTTCTTTGTAAGACTTGATCTTATTTCTTTGATGTGAAGTCTTAATCTCAGAAAGTTAAAATGGTATAGTTATTATAATCAGAAATTATTTATATATTCGTATAATTATTTATTTGATTAGTAAACCTTTCTAAATAGTTTGCTTAAAAAATTTGAATGAAACAATATAAAATTTGTTTGTGTTGCTTGTTAACTAAATAATTTAGTTTAGTTATATGTAGAAAAAGTTAAAAGCTCATTTCATCTTCTCTTCTAAAACCACCCAAGTGTTCCAATACGTCTCAAAATATGTTTAATTTATCTTTTGTGTTATATATTTTAGATTATAAAAAGTTACATGAAATTAATATTTATGATTAATTAAGTAAACTTTAATTTTAAGCGCTGTATTTAATTAACTTCATCCATGTTTATAAATAAAGAGACTAAACATACCAAAACATAAAAATATAGCGCAAATATGTTTTAGTTTGACGATTATAAAATTAAGTACGTGGAAAATGAAGTTGACACAGTCGAAAACAGTTTCTATGTGTCTGCTCGAGAAATTGTACACGTACATTCTCTGATAGCAGCATATTTGCTATTATGTATATAAACATATGCCAATTGTGGAAAAAAGTGTCACAAGTGTTTGTATTAATCTCAACTAAACCAGAACTAGCCTCAGAGGAGTTTCTTTCCGGTTGGTGAAGTAATGGCAATTAGAGCAATGTACAACTCATCAGTTTGCAGTGCTGATGCTTTTCAGCCTAAGATGGTAGTTGCAAGGTAACAAGAAACTGTACCATGTTAAGTTGTACTAACAACCTTAACTTATGTTATGTTGTGTTTCCTCTTAATTGGGTTCACCCTCTGCTCTTCACTACATAGTATATTGCCTAATGAATTCAAATTATGATTAATCCATAGGTTCTTATGCACGTTGAACCGTCAAAACGTGAGAATCGGTATGCTCACAGTTCTTGTTTCTTTGGTTCAACTTTTCATTTTAGTTTATGGATTTATTATCTTTATGACTATGATGTGTGCAGGACACTGCACAAAGGTACCCAGGAATGTAAACATGGAGAAACTGCAACATGGTTATTTATTTCCTGAGGTGCATGCTTTTCTGCAATTTTTCGCTTCTCATGATTCTTATCTCATCCAGTTACTGCTTTCGATTTTTTTTTTCTTCCAGTTCAACATATTGTGCTGTTGATTTCTGTTCTAGCCATTTATGTTCATGAGAGGGTAAACAAGATCTGAGAACTTTTGTTTCTTTTTGCAGTAATCTTCAAAGTTAATCTTGTTTGGCCAATGACATTATTGAGAATATGTTTAGATTGGTGGTATTATAGAATTCTTGGTTGAAATGGTAAAAGACCATCAAAAGTTGGAATAAATATGTTCCATCTTCTTATTGACACATGTTTCTTCCACGCTAAGACAAATATGAAATGAGAATTTTAATTGAGAGAAAATTTACTTTTTAATGTCTCATTTTTTTATTAATCCAAACATAATTTGACCGTCCTTAAACATCCAATGCATATAAATTCCGATAATATCAGTTTAATATTTCTTATAGTATTATTTTAAATTGGTGTAGTTATAATAATAATTTTATTGTATCAAAGTGTGGCAATAATTTTTTATATTTGTACTTCCAATAATGTTATTAATATCGTTCAATTCTTCTTAAGCGTTGCCGTAGATTGATGTGACAAAATGCTACCGCACCAAGCAAATTAATTGTGTATTGGAAAAACCTCTGTTATATCCTATTGTTGGGTATGGACAGAAATAAAAGAAAGATAGAGAAAAATAATAATACAAGAAAGAAAAGTTACATGTGACAAATGATACAATAAAATTAAAATAAAATATAAAAAAAATATTTTATATATAATTGTTTAGATTACTAGTCCAAGATCTTTTACTCTCTTGGATATTCAATTTTAATGTGACATGTTAGAGAATTTTATGTGGTAAAGCTAATAATTATTACCTGACTGCATCAGATTGAAAGACAAGAGCTGATGCACTTGAAGAGGCATCCACATGCAAATGTAATAGACCTTGGAATTGGTGACACAACACAACCCTTACCAACAATTGTAACATCTAGCATGGTTGATGTAAGTTATGAAGCTTCTTTTTGCTGAATTAGCAGAAGATGATGCATGCAAATAAATGTGTCACTGAACGTGCTATACATGAACTAACATGAATTCTTGTTGCTAGCCCCTTGAATTTATACAGTAGAAGCAGATTGCATATTTATAAATTGCGTCTACCAGTATTTGTTAGCAAAATTCAATGATTCTTGCGCATCTCTATGAATCTGTTTTTCACTCTAATATAAGCCAACCAAGACATGTGTTAATTGTATCAGTAACCTGGAAATATCAGCAATAAAGCATTTGATAAGTTATTTGAACCCTTCTTGCATATTTGAAGAGAAAGGATTTCAGTTAAATCTTGAATTGAGATAACTAGTTCATAACCAGAAGCATTGGTTTAGAAGAGAAATGCTCCCTGATTTGGTTGCACTCATGGTGTTTTGCAGTTTGTGCATGGCCTTTCAACAGCAACAGGCTATAAAGGATATGGACCAGAGCAAGGTGAACAGGTATCTTGGATCTTGTTTATTATTTGAGCAATTCATATACATTATTCTCATTATGACGAACTTTACAAATGAAATTCTCCCGTAAATGACATGTGGTTATCTGTCATCACTATTTGCAAGTGCTTTCTATTAGAAGTACACGATATTAGAAGTACATGTTGTAATAGATCACTATAATATATGTCATTCAAGTAATAAAACGTATATATCCTGCCAAAACGACATTGCAGGACTTGAGGAAGGCTATTTCTGTTGCATTTTACAAAGATCTGGGGATTAAACCTTCTGAGGTTTTTGTTTCAGATGGTGCACAGTGTGATATTACTCGTCTTCAGGTCATGTCTTATCCTCACTGTAAAGTACATTCCTTTGCTAAGTGCTCACAATATAGAGTTGCTGAATTTGATTTGTCTCAATGTGTCTAGCTACTTATGGGTCCCAATCTGAAGATAGCTGTGCAGGATCCATCCTTTCCGGTATTGTAATTACTATGTTTCTAACCAATACAGTCAACTATCTACATGTTAGCAGTTAGCAACTGTTTTAGAATCACTTCTCTAAACTAAATAACAAGCATGAATTTGACGCATTTATTAAACTTTTTATTCAATCTCATGTAAACCAACAGTGTTTTCAGTCATGGAAATTTTTTCCTTAAGACAGGCCTACATAGATTCGAGTGTCATAATTGGTCAGGCTGGCAAGTTTGTAGATAAAGCTGGGAAGTATAAAAACATAGAATACATGACATGTGGACCTCAAAGTAATTTCTTTCCTGATCTGCCAAGCATTTCAAGGACAGAACTTATTTTCTTCAATTCTCCAAACAATCCCACTGGTCATGCAGCAACAAGGAAGCAATTGGAGCAACTTGTGGATTTTGCCAGAGTGAATGGATCAATCATTATCTTTGACTCTGCATATGCAGCATATATCACAGATGATAGTCCCAAATCAATCTACGAAATTCCTGGAGCCAGAGAGGTATGCCATTAGTCCCATTCTGTTTTATATTGTTTTCACTAGCATGTTGTTTTGTGACCTGTTAGCAGAATTTCCCCTCCTTTCAACTAGTTTTTTATTTTTAAATTTTTGACAATAATCATTAGTGGCTTCTTATGAAGGGAAACTAAGCTAGTACATATTTTTTTTCCTAGTGACAAGCAACATTATTTTTGCATGACACTTTTTGTTTTGTTTCTAGCTTGTACTATTTTCCATATGGAAGCTTAAACTCTTTTTTTTTTCCTTGTTATGTTCAGGTCGCAATTGAAGTGTCATCCTTCTCGAAAATTGCTGGCTTCACAGGTGTCCGCCTTGGTTGGACAGTGGTCCCTGAGGAACTCTTGTATTCAAATGGCTTCCCTGTCATGCATGATTTCAACCGTATAGTGTGCACATGCTTTAATGGAGCATCCAGCATAGCTCAAGCTGGTGGACTAGCATGCCTTTCCCCAGAAGGTTTAAGGGTAAATTCTAGTTCCTAAGAACATGTATAGCCAGTCAAAATTCTTGCTATTATTGTTTTTTCCTTTAAACTCCAGTTCCTAGATTTAGTTCAAATTGTTGCTTCCTTACTACTATGATCTGTATGGAACTGTTCTTCCATTGGTGTGATTGTGGCAAAATTTCAGGCCATGCAGTCCCTTGTTGACTACTACATGGAGAATGCAAGGATGCTGGTTGATACTTTGACTTCTATTGGTCTAACAGTTTATGGTGGTAAAAATGCACCCTATGTTTGGGTCCATTTCCCTGGCGCAAAATCTTGGAATGTTTTTGCTGAAATCCTTGAGAAGACTCACATAATTACTGTCCCGGGTAGTGGTTTTGGACCAGGTGGTGAAGGGTATATAAGGATTAGTGCTTTCGGCCTGAGACATTCCATCATTGAAGCCTCAAAGAGACTCAAATACCTTATCTATCAGGATCAAAACTAACGCTATCTTCTGTCAGTTTTATGAATATATGCACAAAATAAAAGCAAAGTGTCAAATCTGAGTCTTCACTACTTCTAGTTACAAGAACATTCCCCTGAGAACTAAACCTGTGATGTATGACATCTTTGTAGTGCAAATAAACAACAGGAACTCGTTCTTCATTTTAATGTTATTCTTCCTAACGAAACTCATAGTCACAGTACCAATGTTTAACAAATGAGAAAGCTTGCTAATGTTGTTTAAGGATTGCGTTCTCTCTTTCATTTTCCTATATTAGCAGTTACTGAAAAATGACTTTTTTCATAGTGCATGTGCATGTCGCGTTGTTGAACAAAATTTCAGACTATCAAAGTAGTGAAGGGTTAGATTGCATAACATACTAAAATTTACATGATGCCTTGACAAGTCTTAAACACATTATCCTAACTGTCAAAGCTGTAAAGTGTTAGATTGTAACATACTAAAATTTCCAAGTATCATCTTCACAATCATATACCTTGATCTTAGAAGAGTCTAAAGAACTGGATCAAATGGATATAGGCTATCATTGACAGTAACATGCAAATTTGTTCCAGCATGCCTTGAGGGCCAACCTTCACCCAACAAACCTAATAAACCCACTTATTGGTTTCTGGTCTTTCCATCTTTTCAACAAATCAAACCAATAAATGTTAAAGTTTCTCATGATGAGTAGGTAATAACCAACACATCATTGTTTGTTATACTGATATTCTTATTCTCACTAATGTTATATATATTCCTTCTTTCAATTCTAATTTGATCTCTGTTTCTAAATTGAGTATCTAGATTTCTCGTAAATTAATTTCTTTTTATTCATCTCGTCAGTTTCAAGAACAACACTCTTTGAAAATAATTGGTGTAGCTAAACTTCAAGCAAGGCTTTATATAATGAATCCATATATAGTAAAACTGTTTTGGTAAATTTTGAAAATTCTTATTTTGTAATATTGCTCTAAATCATACATCTAATATAAAAACTTTTCCTTATGTTGGTTGTAAGGAAATTTGTAGGATATGTAATCGTGTCAAAGTTTCTATAAAAGTGTTGGTAGGACCTCAACACATTTTTATACTATGCATATGGGCATGTGATCTCCTACTTTTAGCTATAAATATTTCTTTAACCATTCTGGATGATAAATCATGTTTTACTTGAACCTTTGGTATGACTTTAAAATTTGAAACTCCTACTAATATAACAAAACTGTCAACTTAATTGAAACACAATTGTCACTTGTATTAGAAATACTAGATCTGATGATGGCATGAAGTTTAAATTCATGCATAAAAAGTTGAAATTCCTCAACAAAATACAATTGTTTGTAAGAGAAAGTGTTATCATTTTATAAATGTTACCTGATTTCTTGTTTTTCAATGTGGTTTAGCCAAATGCTTTTGAAACTTTGTTGTACCCGTGATTGTACACTTAATTATTAGGAAATAAAAAATTCTTTTTTTGAATAATAAGTCACCTGTTGTTTAATGTATTTTATTGTTCCTGTGAAAATGGAAATTGATTTTAATTCCAGAATGGTTGATATTGATACTCTTCTCGTTAAATCTCTGCAACCTTTATGATAAAAAAATAAAATCACAATAATTAAATATTTATTATTTGTAAATAATATGATATGATCTGTATCTAAAATCAAAAGAAAATAGCAACAAACAATATATGTGCAATATTGTTTATATATGTTCTTTGAAATAAACCAGTTTCTATAACAGCAATTAAGGAATAACAAAAAGTATTATAGCAACCAGTAATTGTTCCTACTTCTGACTCTCTGATATCATCTCGAAATGAGAATCAACAATAAGCAATGATGCTGGAAGAAATTAGAATAGCAGATGAGAGAATGAAGAACTCAATAACAAAAGAGAGGAGAACTACTCACATTCCACACACTGTCTCTTCTCCTACTCTTCAGCATGTATAATTCTCTAGCCACTTGGGCTATGGCCCATTCTAGTGCTCTTCTTCACTTGGGTTTGTGAATTTTTATTTTTGGATCCCATTATATTATTATTTGTATCAATACCTCTTCCATTGAAATTGACCTTGTCCTCAAGGTCAAAGTGAATTTCATGCTCCCCTTCCCATGTAGCTTCTTCCTTAGGCAATTCTTTCCACTGAATCAGTACCTCTGACAACCAAGCACCATTTCTTTTAATCTTGGCGTATGTTCAATATAATTGATGGTTGAAGTATCGGTCATTTCTCATCATTGAGTAAAGTAACAAGGATAAAAGGTTTGACAAAATTAAGAAGTGCCAACACAGGTGGGTGAGTAAGTGTTGTCTTGAGTGAATCAAATGCCTGTTGAGATTTTGTAGACCAATGAAAAACATTTTTCTTTAGCAAATCAGTGAGAGGGCTAGCCAACATGGCAAAGTTCCTGATAAACTTACGACAGTAACTTACTAATCCCAAAAGAGTTCGCAGTTGCTTAATTGAAGTTGGTACAGCCCATTGTTTAATTGCTTGTATCTTGGTTTCATCAATCTTGACTCCATCCCATGATACAACATGTCCCAATTAATCAATTTGGGTTTGGCCAAAAGAGCATTTGGAGAGTTTGGCAAATAAGGAATGTCTTTGTATGGTGCTTAAGACCAAAAAAAGGTGTTGGATATGTGTATTCCATGTTGTACTGTAGATTAAAATGTCATCAAAGAAAAAAAGGACAAATTTGCGTAAATATTCTACAAAAACTGAATTCATTAGGGCTTGAAAAGTGACAGGTGCATTACTCAAGCCAAATGACATTACTAGCCATTCATACAACCCTTGGTGAGTGCCAAAAGTTGTCTTGTAGCAATCCTCCGGAGAAACAAGAATCTGATGATACCCTGAGCGTAAATCCAGCTTTGAGAAATATGTAGCTTCAAATAATTCATCAAGTAATTCATCCACTATGGGCATAGGAAAAGAATCCTTAATAGTGACTGTATTAAGGGCCTTATAATGAGTGCAAAAACGCCATGTTCCATCTTTTTTTTTTGACAAGTAGCACGTGTGAGGAGAATGGACTTGAACTAGGTTGTATGATACCCTCCGATAACATTTCAGCAATAATTTGTTCAATCTCAGTTTTCTGACTATGAGGATAGTGATAAGGTCGAACTTTCGCAGGAGCGGTACCAGGTATCAATGGGATGGTATGGTCATGAGACCGTATTGGTGGTAACCCATGAGGCTTCTCAAAAACATTCTTGTATTATTGTATAATCATAGCCAATTCAGGCTCCATGGATGTCAGGCAATTCCAACAAATAGTGGGTTGACACTTCAGGTGTTTGAATTTGAATGACATATAATTCCGCTATTGAGTCTGTGGCTTGTAAGCGGGTGAGTTGATGGAACTGACCTAGGCTAGGCAGATTTGAGGTTTCTCCATGTAAAGTGATAAGTTTCCCATTGATGTAAAAAGTGAGGAAGCTTTTTTTATAATTCACTAAATAAGTATCCAAAGTTGCCAACTATTGACTTCCAAGAACCAATTCAGCTGCAGCGATAGGTAGAACATAAGCTGAAATATACAAAGAATGCCCCTGGATTTGGACTGGGATATTCTGGACTTCACCTTCACATTCCAATTGCTCTTCATTGCCCACCAACACTTTTAACCGTGGGGTCTGATAGATGGGTAGGTGTAGAAATTTAGCCACTCTAGGTTGGATGAAATTATCAGAACTCCCTCCATCAATAAGGATTTGAATCTTATGGCCCTGGATAAATCCTGTGAATCTAATCATGCCTCTCACCATGATATTTTTCATGACATTGTATGATAAATGAGTGTCTGATCAAATTGCTTAGACTGATTTTGGGCAATCTATTGGCTCTGTACATTTGAGTCTGCTCCGGAAGTATTTCATTCTCACATTGGAGTAAAAAGTAATGTTTATTAGCATACCGATAAGTAGGGAAATACTTCTCATCACAAGTGAAACAAATCTTCTTTTCTCGACCGAATTGAATGTGAGTGGAAAGTTTATTTACTTATTATCAGTGTAAACTGATTGATCTTGTCTTCTACTCCATCATTCTCCTATTTATTTCTTCTTATCTCTTATATTAAATTGCCTGCAATTCATTTTCTGTCAATAAATCCTAACATTGTAAAGGTGGTTTTAAAAATAGCTTGTATCTATCTATGATATTATCTGATTTCTTATATTTTTACACTTATCTCTCATACTGATTTTTAAAAAAAATGATGCTGAAACTCTTTACATTACATTAACTCTTTAATTATTTGAATGAATAACATTGTAACATATATTCTTATAAAGAAGTTTACTGTAAATATTAAAAAAATGTTTTCTGTAATTTCATGAAATTTTAACATAATGAGTATCTTTAAAAAAAAATTCAACTGCATATCATGTCAAATTGACAAGTGTAAAGAACAAATTATGATCTTCAAACAGATAATGCCAACTGAAATTGGACTAACTTTTGTATGTACCTTGTCAAGTTTTGGTATAATATATTTGGTCAGAACATTTTGTTTTTTCAGGACCCACTACTTGACCCATATGAGAGAAGAGAATTTCAATGATAAAGAAGAGAAGGAAGAAGAGGAAAATAGCATCAATTAGTTGATTATATTCATTTTTCTATCTCTTCTCATATTTTCAAGCCACCAAGTACTAATGAAGCGGGTAAAAAAAAATACACACTATTTTTTATAATTAATTTCTGAAAAAAAAAAGACTATAATAAATATTTTTTTAAAAAATATTTTTTAAATGGACAAAAGAAATGTATTGAAAGGGATTAAAATCAAATCTAAACATAGGAAAATTAATGATTTTTAAACAAAGTAAAATTTTCACGCGTAAGCTTTAATATTACATTGAAGTTTGCGAGGTTCTGCATTTCATTAAGTTTAGCTTGGTACTTTGAATGGTCGTGGAAGGGTTGGAGTCACGAGTTACTGCTAAGATTTGTAGAAGTTGCAGAGCGAGCTCCACTACGTTGGTGGTGGTGGTCCTCCATTTGATGTCATACTCTGCTGCTTTATGCAGCATGGAACAGAAGAAGGAATTAAAGACTGAACCCACTTAAATATTTTCACATGCCATCCCTCAGACAAAGCAGTTTGTGTAGTACAACTCATGCAATCATCATTAAGGAAGTTTCGATCAGTCATGTCTGTTTCCTTCCCTCATCTCTTCCCTTATCTTCAAATCGTCGCATTTAATTAGGCGTTCTACTCTATGTACATAATTGTTCAAAATACTACATGTTTTAATTTTATTTTACTCTTATCTTTTAATTAAAAATTATTGATAAAAAAAATTGACTATTTATTGTCTGCATTATTTTCTTACTGAATAATCATACATAGTCTACACAATATTAGAAATTTGATTCTTTTATATGCATGACTGCAAATTACATGTGCTATAAGGCCATTATTGCTAGCAAATTGTGTATCTGTATTGCTTAGATGATTTGTTGAACATGCGAGAGCAATACTCAGCAACTGGTAACACTTCTTTGCCTCGATCTCTCCGCACTGATTTTAGCCATTTTTGTGCATCGACTAAATACTTTTGATGCATCGCTGTCCAACTGCATTTTCAGCTTTTCCACTATAGGCCTAACGTCCATGCTTAAATAGTGGCTATAACCCTTAGGGCAACAAGAGAAAACGACCATATCCACTACCCTTGTAACAAAGGGGTGCCCTACTTCTTCAGCTTACATAATTTTCTGTGGAGGATACGGACGAGGTGCTCCTTTGTATTTTTCTTACTCTCACCACTCGTACTTGGCTAAGGCCAAAAAGAAGGAGTGGAAGATAAAAGAAGATTTTCTAGTTTTGATATCCACACACAGCACAACCCTCATCCAAAAATGTTGTGTTGTAAAATTAAAACAAGAAATCCATGTTTTAAAGTGACTTTCTACTACATGTCCTTTTAATCCATAATAGCAAAAAGGGTTAGTGTCAACTTCTCAGCATTAACAGCTGAAAAGGACAGGAAAATGGAGTCTTTAAAGGTCATATATAGCCACATGCATAATACATAAAATGACAAAAAGATACCGCTCTTCCAGTGAACTCTTTGTTATTTCTTAGCTACATCATAATGACAGCACGTCTCTTCTCTTCTATATAGTCCCTTTCTAGTTTCTTCCACTTTGAAAACCATCATTAGTGTCAACTATATCTCTAAACACATAAGGTTAATAAACACAGTCCTCTTCTCCTCATAATATCTTCATATTGTGATGAGTCTGAAAATGAGTAAGAGGACAATGAGGAATGGTTTCATGTGCCCTTATGAGGCATCAACAGCAGTTTGGTCTGCGGTTGTTCCTCGGAGTAGTGGTAAGAGACATGCAAGAAGTGTTTCTCTGGATGATACAAGGTTGTTCAACTGTTCCAAGTACTCCAAACTTGTTGACTCTGGCACTGGCAGCTTCAGTTCAGCTCACAAAAAAGCTGACTCTCTCTCTTCAGCAAACATCCAGCAGAGAAGCCAAGATCAAGAGAATGGATCAAGCCAACTTCACAAAACGCCAACAGATCATGTCTTCCAGGTTACTGTTATTACTTCACACTTTCTCACACCATGTCAAATGCAATGCAAATTATATTTTTGGGGTGGAAAGTTTTCCTTTTTCTTACTTTTTTTTGTCAGTGATGCTACTTGTTACAAGAAAGAATTGAGACAAAAGCAAGAAGAATATTAGTGGTTCCAAGCATTCGAATAATTTTAATATTTACTTCGTTTTTTTTCCTACTTATCTTTTGTACCACGAATATTACATATATTTCACATTTTCAAGACACTAAATATATTTTTATTTATAAAATAATTGAAGAAGTTATGAGAAGAGATGTATCATTAATCATGTATGGGTCACCTTGAAGTGAAAATGGAATAACCAATACAATGTAGTTCTCCCATTGATAGGATTTTGTGCAAACAATATTTTGCATGTAAAGATTAATTTGTTTTTCTTCTTTTGTACAATAGTATTTTTTGCAAGTTAATCTTTCTCTTACATAATTGTAGAATTTTTTGTGCTGTTCTACACTTTACCTATTCTGTTTTTATCATGCAAATGATGAGTCCCTTTGGATAAAATTTAAACAAAGAAAATCTTTTTATATTTAATTTTAAATGCTTATCAAAGAATTAAAGCGAGTCTTTAATTTTTAAGAAAACACAAATGATCCAAAGGACCTATGCTAATTCTTTTGTAGTAGTTCAAAATTTCCAATTCAAATTCTTAACCCAGTAAGTGACTGCTTGCATGTCTCTGTCAAATTGATAATGAAGGAAACAATTAATATTAGGAGTCCAAAATGAAAGAAAGAAGAAAAAAGAATATGGGTTTTCATTTTTCTTTAGTATATGTCAGACTATTTCCTTTTCTGCCTCTGCTGCCTGTTTGATCAAATACATCGGTTAACTAAGACTCAACTCAACGGTTACATATTTTGTGTAACTGTTGACCTCTGCAAAGCAATGTAGAGCACTAATTATTTTTTCTCCTCCTTTGTTTATATACTCACATGCATGTGTTATACATTAATTCTATTATACAGTTACACAGTATTACTCTTATCTTAGCATTTTACTCACTAATTTTGAAGGAGTTATGTACGTGTGTATGTTCAGGTGGTTGTGATGAGGGTTGCTATTCACTGTGAAGGATGCGCTGGTAAAGTGAAGAAGCATCTGTCTAAGATGGAAGGTACCCAAAGTGATGATATTATATTTTAAAAAAAAAAATTATACATCTTTCAATAGATTTATATCATATCTTAATATTTTCAAAATGATAGTATGTAAACTAACTTTTGTGTTTTGAACATGCACAATACAATGTCAGGTGTGACATCATTCAGTGTAGATTTAGAGTCGAAGAGGGTGACAGTGATGGGATACATTTCTCCAGTGGGAGTCCTTCAGAGCATTTCAAAGGTCAAGAGGGCTGAGTTCTGGAACTGTTAAAATCACTGCACTGAGCATATGTTCCAAATTTCTCTTTGCTTTTACCACTACAAGTTCTTATGTTTTTGTTTGTGCTTAGACTCATGTTCCATGAACTTCTTTCATTTTAAACAAATCTTCATTCATGCTGAAATACAAATAAATGCTAAAACCACATCACACACAAAGAGAAAAATAAAATGAACCTTGCACAAGTAAGGAGTGCTTCGATTTGGACTGGGCCTGGCTTCTTGATCGTGGCCCAAAAATTTAAAAAAGACTAATCCCAAAATTAACATTCCTGTTCATTTTTTTTTTCCGTATTTCAAAATATATTTATGTAAATTAGAGTGTATTTCGAAATAATCATTTTGAAATATAGATAATATACCGAATTTGAAAATGGTTATTTGAGAATATTAAAAATATAAGACATTCATTCACATTTTATTTGGAACGAAGAATATTTTCACTAGCTTCTCTTCTTGGACTTATTGTTGATACAAATAAATAAGTTTTTACCTTTGTATCTCGATAAATTAATAAAAAATTATTTATATCATATATTTTAATCTAATAAAAGTTTATTTTTGTCAAACCAAGTAGGTGTTGTGGCATCATCCATAACAGACAGACCATAAGATTCCCTATTTTTCTCTTTCCCTTTGTATTGTGGAATCCAGCATTTCAAATTTGCCTGCATATTATTTTGTTATAAAATTATGAATGAATTTAAAAGGAAAGAAAACAAATGAATGCGTTCATAATATGCATGAGTTAAAGGCGACCTTGCGGAACAAATCAACAACATATGTCCAGAAGTCTAATTCAATATTCAATTCTTTTCTAAATTAAGAGGCAGAATCCTATGAGCTTTGGCACCTAGCTCGTTTTTAAGCAGGCAACATCGCATTTTTTTAATTGGTTTTCAACACAAAACACTCGCATCAAAGTTTTCAATATATACGAAAATCCAACGGATTTTACAATATATATATTTGCTTTCCTCTTCTGATCGACAGAGGTTTTACTTTTGTTTTCCTTAAACTGAAAATGATCATTTTGATAGTTTTGTATTGGTAGAGTTTTTGTTGTTGCTATTAAAGGAGGTTTCAAAGTCCATGATTTTCTCCAAACTTCAATTCATTTTGTGTGTTTTGTGTGAGAGATTAGAGAGAGATGCCAATAATTTAGAAATTAACAGAAGCTGGGGAATATTGAAGCTTCTCCACTCAATTTTGCAAATTCTTATATGGTTGAGGCATTGAAGAAGCTCCTATAAAGTCATGGTAAGTTTCAATTTTACTCCTGCTTTTCAGTTTCTTCTTTATTAAATGCTTTTAAGTTTTCATGTACCATTCCATCTTCAGCTGTTAAGTGGGTTTAGTTGATTGTGAATCAAATACATAAAGTGGATTATTTCGGCTTAATCTAAATTCTCTATAGATGGTGTATGTTAATTACAAGTTAGCTTTCGTAAAATTGGCTCGTTTATTAGTGATTAGATATGACAAAACGAAACACTAGTTCACTGGTGGATAAAATTATGTGATGGACTGATTAAATGTAGCTTTTAATTTTTGTCTGTTTTAGTGTTTTTTTTTTATCCATTTTACGAAAAGGGAACTGCAAAAGAACATTTCTGTTTGTCTGTTTTATTTTTCCATTTCATTTTATCCTTTTTGATGGTACAAACTAAAAACATCTGAACTCAATTTAGTTGTTTAGGAGTTTCTTGTTTGTCGTTTTGCTCTCTTTTATGCCATTAAAATGGAGATTTGAAGTATGTGCTTACGCAAATTTGATGGGAAAGTGGATGATTAAAAAAGCTTAGTGATTGATAAATAAAATAGAGGAGTGAAATAGTCATCGACTAAGAGAAAACAAAAACTTGCATGCACAACCACTTATGGCCACCACGTGGCCAGTAACCAGTGGTTCAAAAGAACAAAAGCTCATGTCTCATTCTATATATTCAATTCAATGAATTTAGACATAAGTAAACAAGTAAAAATGAATGTAGACATATCCATATTATTTTAGACTTCAAGTTTTAACATATAAACTATTTTTGTTTAATTATTTGATATTTTTCTCTTCAAATCAAATACTCTAATTTAAAATTTACAGTATTGAAAAGTAATATATATATATATATATATATATATATATATATATAAAATAATACATATATATATA
>Ga0209700_100256_pt1 | contig 92828 bp, 34 predicted proteins | sample SiratroredBW_FD_187528 | JGI IMG/M metagenome (GOLD analysis project Ga0209700, IMG submission 187528) | Root nodule microbial communities of legume samples collected from California, USA - Siratro red BW (SPAdes) (version 2) | ecosystem: Host-associated > Plants > Roots > Nodule | place: USA...
TTATTTTTTTTTTTTTTTTTTAATTCTGATCTTTTACTATTGTATTGTAGGAGGTAATGATCTAAAAGGATAAGAATAGAAAACAGGGAAAGAAATGGAATAATTGAATTCTGAATATGGACACGTCACAATGCAGACCAAATAAGAAAATGTCCATCAAATGAGATACGGTATTTTCCTTAAAACTTTAAGATCCTGCGGGGAATTCCAGGAGAAATGTTTATCCTAATGGCTCTAAAATAATGAGCAACAAAAGTACATTTATTCTTAAAATCCATGAGTATGATTTCACAAAGCACTTCAATAATTAAATCAATAGGAAGGTTGTCTTGTTTTCCATTACTCAAAATTTGTGTCATATCATGGTGCTGCTTTGGACTTTTTGAAATAGAAAATTGGTTTCTGCATCAGCAAAAAAATCATGTGACTTTCAGTGTCACCCCATTCAATACCTTAGTCTCTGATCCATCATATCTAGAACAGTGAATGTCTTCTTCAGAATGCCATCAGCATCTCATTGTTTTATTAGACCAAGCTTTTCTCCATGCCTTTTCAAAGCTTTTATCCTTATCCATGTTTACCTTTGGAGTTTGCACCCTCACGTTTTTTTTCAATTATTTTATTTAGAGGTTTAAATAAGTAAATAATGTTATTTGAATTATCTTTTAATAAAAAACTTATAATTTTATTGCACACATAATTTAGTCTTTTTCATCATTTTTACACAAATTTATCTTTGATTTTAATGCCTTTTAGAGTTTCATTGTCATTTTAAAAATTATAAATAGTTGTACTTTGTATTCAAATGACTTTATTAACATTTATTTTATATTCATTTGAGAATTAAAAATGATTTATTAACCTTTATAAATTATTCACATTTACAAATATTATATACGTAACTGACATCTTATAAAATTGTATTTCCTATCACTATTTTCAATATTTTGTTGGATTATCTTTATGCTTGTTGTCGTTGTGAGATTTTAATACATTTTCAGTTTCAAATACATGGATTAAGACTTTTAATACATTTTCAGTTTCAAATACATGGATTAAGACTAATTTGTTATGTAGATTTTAGGAAATTGGTATCGAAATTTTACCATAATTTGATTTTAGAATTACAATTTTATTGAGACTCGACATTTTTTCTTCTTCTATTCAATTATCTTAAAATAAATCAAATTTGAAAATTTTTTATATTTAGTAAAACATTGTTTTAAAAAAGAATAAAGATTAAAACTTTAAATTATGTTTAATATATAAATTAGAAATCTAATTTTTTTAATTCTTATTTTATATATTCTACCATCTCTAAACTTTTTCATTTGACATCCTTATGTCTTCTTTATTTCTAACTTCATTTCTAATATTTTCTCTTAATAAATTTTTTTTTTTAAGATAACAAATATTATAACAATTTGATCTGATATGATATTTTCTTAAGTTTTCTTTGCTAACTTTTTCTGATCTGATATTTGAGATATCAAATATTATAACAAATGTATTATGGGCTGAAGTATATTTTTATACTTATTATTTAATATAGTCTTCTTGTCAATGAAAAAAAGCTTTCTGATAAGGACGTGTTTTATTGTGAATCATGTCCCCTTAGAACAAGTGGATTTTTTTTTAACTTAGCTTAGTTTGTAATCTTTTCTTATGAAACTTTTGAAAAGAGGCATGGAAAGTTAATTTATATATTTATTTCACGTGAATTTGAAATGTAAGTGCAAGTTGAGAAAATTTGTAATTAAGATTATATGTTGGATTGACGTATAGAAAATAATTGTTTTAGTTAGTGATATGCATATGTTGAAGTAGGATTTGATGGTTCTAGTAAATTGGTAAAGTTATGGGTAAATTAATATGTTAGTTTGTGGTGAATGTGTATTAGAAATAGTTTATTGATATTATAAGATGCGAAACAGGAACATATGAATATTTAATTTGGATTGAATTGGTTAAAATATCTTGTAATATTTATTATATTTTGGAATTGGTGACTCAAACAAGCTTCTTCTCTTATCTTTAATTTTTATTCGGATATCAATTAGACACTTAAGTGAAAATTTAAGTGAGAAAAATTTCTCTCCACTAAAAGATTTTTATTCAAACAATGGTGAACTCTTTAAGAGAGTTTTCATTATAACAAAAACTTAAATTGTATTAATTTTTATATACATGTAATGCGATCTTTAGGGGATTGAAAGAATTTTAATCAACTCGATAAGTGTTAAAAAATAAAAATAAAAAAACTTGTAGAAGCATGTCTCGTGTGATTCAAATTATTAACTCTCCAAAGACCTATAGAAAACAAAAACATTAATAGATAAAGACTGAGAATTCTTAGTTTAGAAAAATTCATCGCTCCAAAAAAGTTCTCGAAATAAAAAAAAAATTCTTTAGAACTGGGAATTGCAAAACAAAATCGAATGTCAATTACTTCTTGTTAAGATTTATGTTTTATCTTTATTAATTTATTTTTCTATTTCCTCATATATTATTAATTTGCTGTTTGTAAGTCACTTTTATTTATTACTTTCTCCTTTAAATGTCCTTTTGCTCTTCATTGTTATTCTTTCTTTAAATTTTAATATTTACTTAAAAATTCCTCAATAGAATTTTGTTTTCAAATCTTAATCATAATAGTTATTTTATAAAAGTATTATTTTCTACCAAAATCATGAATGAAATATATATTACTTTACTTCTTAAAAATCAAACACCTTTCTTAGAATAAAGATAAAAATCATTTTGATAGATTCAATCGGCATCATTGATTTTATATTTGTTAACATGTATAGGTCTATTCAATACATTCGAATTGAAAATATTTACAGACGGTTTGCAAAAAAAAAAATACATAATTTTTTTTGTATTAAAAATAAAAGACTTCTAGTTATTAAATTTATCGAAAATAATTTTACTTTTTTTCTACACATTAGAATCTTAAAGACATATATCCCTTATAGAAGTTCTTTACATAAATTTTATCAATAAATACAATATTTTAATATAACTCTCATATATGAATTCTTATATAATGAACTTTCTGTAATTATGAAAACCCATATTTTTTTAAGTCGTTAAGATATCTATTGATTAAAAAAATAAAATAAAAAAACTGATGTAATCCTTAAATTTATTGATTAGAAACTCGCGTAATCCTTCAAGAAATACAATTTGCTCGTTCTAATTTGAAATGTTTGTATTAATTTCTAAGTGTTGATGAAATTTGAGGTTATTGCCGAAATCTGACATGTCAAAAAGTGCATTGAAGGCTCTTTTCAGATTCCCCAAAGGTTCTGAAAAGCAAATGGAGCACCGATTAAGCGCAATGAAGTATGCGGTTCTCGGTTTCGGCAACAATAAATTGATATATAATTAATTTGCCGACATATGCAGTATCTACCATTCACACCCAATGAGTATAACTGTGACATAATAACAATACAAGCACCGATGGAAGTCATTGACAAAATTAACATTTTCAGTCAAATGATGTATCAAGCTAGAGTTCCCTCTACGAACCGCAGCAAGCAGATTTCTGAGCGGGTTGAGAAGACCCTGCGTCTGGTTGGTTAATCTTCAGTGTCGAGGGCTGCAAAAAGACAAACGAAAACTTAGTGCACAACTAATGATAAGTCAATTTAGTTAGGGCTTTCTCGTTCAACCAAACACAAAACCTTGGATTAGTGTTAAAAAAATGGTTTACTCTAGCATTGATCAATAAGTTTGTAATCAGAAAAAAATGCAATATCAACTGTCACAAGATACACTCATCGTCACTGGGGAGAAAGCTCAAAACAAAACCTCAGTCTTTGAGTCATTATCTGCGAGTCTTTGCTTGATGTCCCGGGCTATTGAAAAGAAAACCTCATCCACGTTCATGTTAGTTTTTGCACTCTGCATAAGCATAATCTCCGTATTAAAAACATATCAGCAATTTTGGCATGCTCAGGAAGAGCAATAAGTGCCACAGTGCCACTTACCGTCTCAAAAAACTTGATGCCATATTCATCTGCAAGAGCCTGGCCCTTTGAAGTTGGAACAGCCTAAGGATAATAGTGTCCCGCATCAAAGAGTGCGTAGTAACCATAGTAGACACATATCCAAGCATAATCAAAAGACGAAGAACAAGTGAGAGTGAGTAGGACAAACCCTTTTGCTTTCATCCATGTCAGCTTTGTTCCCCACTAATATCTTGTTGACATTATCAGAAGCATGCTGTTCAATGTTGCGAATCCAATTCCTGATGTCTGACATGAAACGGAATTAGTAAGTCAAATTGTTGCACATCTTAAAACCCACTAAAAGTGCAGAATTTACTCAAATTATGAAGTTCAAAATTAGACTTAACTGAAAAATACTTGTTCAACTAATACATGCTGCTTTAAGGAAACACAAATTGGGGAACAATATTGAGTTGGGGGGTAATAGAAAACCGAAAATTAGAGGAAGGAAAACTCACTGTTAAAAGATGACTCGTCAGTGACATCATACACAAGCAAAATACCCATTGCTCCGCGGTAATAGGCTGCAAAAGAAGGATCAAAATCAATAAAAAATGGGAAGAAGCTCAAATTTGCATGCTTGAAAAAGGCGGGATAGTTGACCGATATTATGATAGAAATCATATAGACAAACAAAGCAAAATTTACATTTGTAAAAACTAGCTAAGTAAACCCTAATAAGTTCAAAAGCGTTGATGTTTATAAAAACATATGACGTTAGAAACAGCAGGAGGCAAACACTGAAGATCCAACTAATCGACAAGCCTCATAATACACAGAATTCTTCAAATAAGGACCTCATGAATAATGGAATACAATTATCATCTCAAACAGCCACCAATACAAATACCACCACGTCATATCAAGCATATTAGACATTTAAACTGGCAACTGAAATTCTAACACACCAAATCACAGCAGACAGGTTTAAGATAAAATGGTTTAGCAATTTAGAGAAAAAGGAGAAATCTATATGCTTCACTCAATAATAGCCAAAATACAGTCATCAGAACCAAAAAGACGCAGTTTCTAAACCACTATGCAACGCATCCTGACAAATATAGCAACCACACAGATGAACTAAATGGTTAACAAGATACAATCAACAATGAAATCAACTGAGGTTAAAAAAAAATACTTTAAACTAGTTCCTACACAAATTGAAAGATTGTGAGAAGTACACAATGCAATATAAGTGATTAATAAGTCGGATATAAAGAATCACAAGCTCTAACCAAACATTATAGTGCATACTAGGACTCTAGCAGGAGCGGGAACAAAACACATACAATGTAAACTACTAACCAGTTGTAATTGTTCGAAACCTCTCTTGCCCAGCTGTATCCCATATTTGCAATTTGATTCGCTTGCCATCGAGCTCTATGGTCCTTATTTTGAAATCAATTCTGAAAAAAAAAAAAAAAAACAAAATCTAGTAAGATCAGAGGCAACTCCTCACAAGTTAGGTGGTTTCACGAGAAAAGAACCTACCCAATGGTCGTGATGAAACTAGTAGTGAAAGATCCATCCGAGAATCGCAATAGAAGGCAACTCTTACCCACACCTGAAAATATGAAGAAAAATAAAATAAAGCGAGACGGAAACGACTAGTGAAGAGTTGCCACATTTTAGTCAATAAGTGATTTTCAGACACAAGCTAACAGGTGAGTTGGATTTTAAAATCTAGCAAGTAATCAAGTCCTAAGCAAAGAAATACCCACTTTCCCAATATTAGACTGGAAAATGTTCCCAAATTTGCCAACATTAACAGCCACCAATCCAGTGAACAACTAACATCCTGTAACAACCTTTCTTTTGCAATTTCAATGACAATTAACCACTAGCTCCATTCATCACAGTAAACTCACAACCACAGCATTCACTTGAAAAAAAAAGTACTAATCATCCATTTACGGCTTAAACTCACAGTAAGTACCCAAATCGGGTCAATTTTAACCCAAACAAACATTCACCAATAAATGAAATAAACAAAAACAAAATAATTCAGTATCAGAAACCGGATCGAATGGAGTCACAGCTAGGGAACCTAAGAATTATATTATAACACAACACTGAAAACAAAATAAAGTAAAAAAAAAAAAAAGGAATAATAAATTACCGCTATCGCCGATTAGGAGAAGCTTGATGAGATAATCGTAATCGGCTCGAGCTCTTGCAGGAGGAGCGGCCATGGAGAGGAAGAGGAGAGTAGAAAAAGGCGATCCAGCGAGGAATTAGGGTGGAATTGGAAATGATGAGATTTTGTGGTGAAGGGAAAGTGTGGGGTGAAGTAGAAGCGATTGCGAAGTGGTTAGAGAAAGGGAGAAAATGGAAGAGAGGAAGGTAGAATCGAGATCTGAAAGGGAAAGGGAGGGTGTTGTTCTCTTCTGTGGTGGTCGGGCGTTGAAAAGCGCTTTTTTTTTTAGGGAAAGCAAATTCCAAACACTGTGCCTGTTTACCTCCCACTTCTCAATTATAAGGCCGTTTCCACTACCAAATTCCCTAACTCCTTCAACGGGGATCATCAATGTATATTACCTTTCCTTGTATTACATGCTGTCAAAATATTTAAAATTATCATTAGTTATATATTATTGTATGTACAAAATTTATTGTTTTAAACTTGTATATTATTTTTTTTAATTACTGATAGTGTAAAAAAATTATATGTATATGTTATTTCACCTCGTTTCTTTAACTTGTTGTAAGTTTTGTCTGACATTATTAATTAATTTTTTTGACTTTTTGTAACATTTTTTTAAAAGAAAATGAGATCATCACAACTTCAAGACTATTATACTATGATTAAGCCCAAGAAAAAAATATTTTTAATGTCATTTGAAAATTAAATAAAATATTTATTATTAATTTAATATCTCTAACTTCAAGAACAATTATTAATATATTTCTTAATAAGCTCAATGTTCAGTAATATATTATGAATATGTTAAATTTGTAGTAAATTTTGTTTTAATTGAGTTTTTTTATATTTGATTATTTTTAATTGAGATTTTATTAAAATTTTTGTTTCATCAAACATTCAAAAAATTATATTGTGTATTGACTTTCTGTCTTAAACAAGTGATATGGCAAAGTATTAACACTACAAATTTAAATAATAAAAAATATGAAATCTTGAATATTTTTATTAAAAACAATTTCGCTTTAACTTATAAATTAAATACTAAAAAAAATCAAATGAACTATTTACATGGAGACACAAAATAATAATTTTTGGTAAACGTGTTAAGATTTCACAATTTCATTTTTTTTTTCAAAGTTTATTATATAAAGCCAATGACTCACTTTATGTTAATTTACAGTAAATATTTAATTGAAAAATATTCAAATTTTAGATACTTAAAATTTTTAATAAAAAATTAATTAAAATATTTAAATTTAAGATGAATTTAATTAAACTATTTTCGAATTTTTCGTGTAGAACAATATAAACAATGAGAATACACAAGAATACTCATGTCACCTCAATTTACGATAAAATCAAATAATAAAAATTCAAGATGAAATATATCTTTTTAAGATCTATTTTTATCATTCCGAGTTCCATAAATAAAACATTATTTTTTCTAGAAATTTACAAAAATAAAAGATTTAATCATATTCTCATTTTATGAGTATTCACTTTAACATAAAATAATACTGAAAGATCCAGATATTATGTATTGTATATTTGTAATAGTAATTTTGAGACAATATCTCAATACTGCTCCATATATATTTCAATAACTTTTACATAGTTATTTAAAAGGCTAGCTTTTAGTTTTTTTTTTTATTCATATCATATTCTTAAAAATATTTATCATCATTTTTCCTCTTTTTTATGCACATAACTGTTTTGTTATTTTGTTTTTCATCGTTTATTTAAAAGGTATCACTTTATTTTTTTTATATAAGTAAAAAATTGTTCTCAAGTTTTTACTAAATAACATATTTATAATTGTAGGAAACAAGTGTACTTTATTTAATTATTATTATTTAGATATTTTTATATTACATCATTAACAAATATATTTTACCTATGAATAAAAATTATAAGAGTTTCAAATTAATTAAAAAATAAAATTCAAAACACTCTAAAAGTATTTTACATTAAAAACAAGTAAAATCTGAAAAAATGTTTTTTTCCTAAACACTCCTAGTCTAAAAATTCTGAGGATTTTTCTCTGAAAAGGATCTTTCTGGGAGCACATGGTTTATGTTCGGCCTTTTTCTTTTTTCTTCCCTTTTCCTCTGCAAATTTTTCTTCTAAGCAATATTCAATAGACAAAGGACAATGCAAACTTCAGATGTCTTCCATCCTCACCTTTCACAACAACCACAATGATGCCAAACACTTGGAGTGTAAATTTTTTGTTTATTTTTCTTGATTTTGACCATTTTCTATTCCAGAGTCAATCATAACAATTAATGCTATTGTACCATTGTAATGCTCCAAATATAGTATAGATTATTTTACGTTTGAAATATTAAAAGATAAACATTAAATGGAGTAATTGTAGGAAAATTATAAAATTATGTGTCTTATATATAAAGAATAATTATATTTTAATTATTTTACGAAAAAAAAACTGTATACATCAAATAACGAATTCCGTTTATATATTTTTATAGATAATGTTATGTTGCGGAGGTGCGTACTGGTGTGCAAAAAACATTTGGGTCCACCAGTTAGAATCTATGTTAACGGGCTTAAGAAGGTTCATAACTCGAGCCCAATAGGTGTACAATAATTGACAATTGTTGTATACGCTTATTAATTTTGTAATATACCTCATTTTTTCTATAAAGTCATTTTTGAAATAAATTAAAATTTCTGCACATTCCAGAAAATTATTCTGAATTTTTTTATTTTTAACTCATTTCGAAAAATATTTTTCAAAATATTAAAACTTGACTCGTTACATAAAATACTTGTCAGAAGGTTTGAAATTTTAAAGTTCCTATTGCCATTTTTTTGAAGTTGATTTCCAAGAACAAAACATCAAGGAAACAACTTTTTTTTAAAAAAACTATTGGGATAGTTAATGATAGAAACATTGTAATTATAGATAATGTAAATGTTTGGTTACACTTTTCAGTAATTACTGCACTCCAAAGATTTGTTATAGTTGCAAACTATAACTCGGTTGTTTGAGCAAGGTGTCTGAATAGTTGCACACTGTTCAACATTAGCTTAATTTGTATAGATAAAGAAAAACATAATATTGTAAATTTTCATATTTTTCACTGTTAAAAATTTAAGAAATTTTAAAGTTCGCCATATGTATATTCGATTTAATGTAATTTTCAACTGTTGAAGGATCTTTTAATTATGTTTCTTCAAAGTCAAATCCAATTCAAGATGTCCCATGTTTGTAGGTTAATGTTGTTAATAATAATAATTTATCAGTTATGCCGACCTAAAAAGTATAAATGAATAATAATATTAATTTATTAGTTATAGTACAGTTTTATATGTTGCAAAGTTTGTGTTGATCAGACTCTCAGTACAAAAGTTTTAAGCTCGTAACTAGTTAGAAATAATTTATTAGGTGTGTTTTTCGTGTTATTATTATAAAAAATAGGATAATTTATTTTCCAAATTATGTCAAAATGAACATTTAAATATATATATATATATATATATATATATATATATATATATATATATATATATATTAACGAGTAAGTAATATTTTTGGAATATGATTTCGTTCAAAACGAGTCGTGACATTAAAGTCAGAGTTAAAATTATATTAAAGTCTAAGTTCTCAACCATAATTTTGGTATTATTGACAAAGTTATGTAGAAGGAATATGACTTTCATTAATTTAAACAAATGTTAAACATAACTTTTTTTGTTTTTATTTAAAGTGGAATTCTTTATAGATAACATGACTTTATTATTATTTTTATTCAAACAGAAGTTGTTAAACTGGAATTCTTTATAGATAACATGACTTTATTATGTTTTTTATTCACACAGAAGTTGTTAAACTGGAATTCTTTATAGATAATATGACTTTATTACTTTTTTTATTCAAATAGAAGTTGTACATATGTAACATGACTTTTTGGTTGTTCTTATTTTTACATAAGTCATGCATTACTAGTATGATTATAATGTATACATTTTATTATATTAAAGAAATGGAGTAAATTAAAAAAAAATCACTTATTTTTATTGAACTCGAGATGTAAAAAATAAGTTAAATAATTATAGAAATACCTTTCTGGTACCACTAGATAGATTGATTTTTTTTATTATCTTGTGAATTAATTATTTTTAATAACTGGTTAGTATATATTTGGATGATAATATGATGTGTGATATTATTTAATTTTATATATTATATGGTTAATAAGATGTAAAAATTGAATTATTCTTTAATTATAAAAGATTATAAAAAAATTAACTAAATTAGTTATTTGGTATGTTAATTAAAATTTAAGATTTAATTAGGAAAAGTATATGTGACATTTTGTGGATTAACATGATTGGTTCAAGAACATTTTTAAATTAAAGAAAAGGATAAAAGCATAAAAGAAAAAAAAATAATGTTAAGAAAGTAAGTTCAAAAATTACAAGAAAATGAATAAATAAATATTATAATATAATATATTTTATTGTTATATGCATAATTTTCTCTATTATGACTTTGTTTCAACACTAACATTTTTTTTTACTTATTTTGCATTATTGTAGATATGATTAGTAATTGGTCTTTCTGATTATTTAACTCATGTGGGATCAGGTATGAAATTCATCTTATACAAGTAGACAAAAAATCTTTCAAATTGAATGTAGTTGAACTTTATAAACATTGTAAAAGTTTTATAGGTTGTACATTGAGTCAATAAATGTCACTATTTGTAAATGACAAGATGAACAAACAATACTAATATGAGCACAAGACATACGAAATGCTTGAAACTCTCTACAATCATACTCCACTCATCATTTAATTTAATTGTGTATGACATTGGTCGTTGACTAATTTAGGGAGTAACTATCTCCTAAAAACCAAACTCCAAATTTTATGATTATATCATTTGATGACATATATGATTGTTGTTCATTTTTTATAAGTAAGACAATAATATTTTCAGGATATTAATGGTCTGCTCATGTCATTCACTCTATCCTAAACCATCGTTCAACAAATAATTTTGCGTTTCTTTAAAGGTTATCTTCATAAGAGTTGAAATGGGTAAGGAACATGCTACTTCAAAACAAAGTTACTATGTTTGACTGGATTTGTTGTCATATAATTATACTTTCTGCCTCCATCACATATCTGAATCCAACTTCTTAAAGCCAAGAAACCGCTGGCTAGAGTTAAGATCTCTAACCAATTACTTAAATGTGGAACCTTTCATTTTGTCATGATGTAATAAATTTATTTACTTAAACAATTTGTAATTATGGAAAATTGTGTAATTAGAGTTAACCAATATACCTATGTTAATGAGTTGTCTCTTCAACACTAAGCTTTTTGAACTTTTTGTTCAAGGTAGATAAAATGTGATATTGAAATACATTGAGTGGAGATGATCTTCTTCCCATCTAACTTGTTGATACTATAATGCTGATAAAATGTCACTCCTTTATCACTTAACATGCATGTATTTTGTTGAGGTGTTATGTATTGTCACAATAATTGGAAGAATCAATCAAAATTTCTTTTGTCTCACATTCAATAATTACAAATACTAAAAAAAATGTTTTAACTGTTATATTAAGTATTTTCATATTAGTCTTAGTGCATCAATCTCCTATACTCTTCTCTTCTTCAATCTAGTTAACTTTTTCTTAAATTCGTTTAACATTACAACATTACTTACATGATTTTCTTGCATGTAATAAGAGTCTTATAACAAAATTAACGTTCAACGTGTTAAATATCAAAATTATTAAAAAATAATTTCATTTGTTTCAAATCATAAAATCATGTAAGAAACTTGTGTTAATAATTTTAATTAGTTCATAAAAATAGTATATAATCATATAAACAATAAGAAATTAAGAAATAGACAGAAATTAAGACAAATACTATAGTGATATAAGAACTAGAATATGGATAGATTAAGAGAAGAAATAATACATCAAACCTAATAAGACAAGAACGAAGATAACTATAAAAGAAAAATAATACAAAATATCAAAAGAGAAAATAAATTAAATAAATTTTTTCATGTTGTTTATTAATACATCTGATATGAAATAACTCAACTTGACATATAAAAAACATAAAATATTTTTACAAAGATTAGGATGACCTACAACATGAATATCTCCTTTTATGTTACAGGCTTTTGTGTAGTGTACTATTTTTTTCCTTTTTGTCCAATATGTTCTGTATGGATTTTTATCTAATAGATTTTCTTTAAAGAATTTAAAAATCTAAAATCATATAAATATAATAAGCAATACACGTATATATTTTTAACAATTTAATAAACTTTTATCTAAACCTAGATTAAGGGTCCAAATGATTTTACTATATTTTTAACACCTAATCATCTCATTATTTATTTAATACGTATCACTTTATGAAACTTAAATATCTCATATAATAATAAAGCCCCGTGCACAAATAATTATAATCCGTGAAAGACTGATTTTACGCAGTTAAAATACAAAAAAAGAGAAGAAGTAAAGACTCCATCAGCAAAATAGTAATTTAAGAAATTAAAATTGTACAATGTAATAGCTCACAAAAGTGCAATGAATATATTTTGGCAAGTATTGATAGAACATTGTTGTTAATTGTGAATTGAACCAGATACCTTTAAAGCTTAAAAAGTGTTGTTGACGCGTAGCTTTATTGCAAGACTTCTTCTGTACCTATTATTATTATTTGTCTAAAAGAACGTTCCTTGATTCTGGGACACGATGCTTCAGCCGAAACGATGTGGGGCACCACCTTCCATCTAGCATCCATTTTCGCTACACACTTTTTTTTTTTTTTCGCTTCATACAATAAAATATTAACAGACACGTAAGACAGAAAACGACAACCTCAGAAAGAAAGATTCAGCACAATTGGCGACAATGCAATGCAACCCACAAATCGTGGAATAAGATTTTGAAAAGTCATTTTGATCGACCTAGTCTTCTCCTTAATCCTTTTCTAAAGACCAACTTATTCACATTTTGTTATCGTCCAACACGATCAACATTCAAATCTCGTGTTTCGAACCATCGTTGCGAATAGTTTATTCATCATGCTTTGCTAAATTAATCAGAATTGAAATGGTACTAGCTGTAATGAGATGCCACCATCCATTATCAATACAATAATGTATATTTAATTCACATTCATATATTCTCGATAAATACTTCTCATTGTGCAATTTCTTAATCTAATTTTTATGAAAATTTTCACTGAGTTACGTTTGTAGATTTTACTGGATTACACGTGTTTATTATATATAATTATTCTATAATATTTTGTTATAGGATTTTTTTTTTTCAAAATAAGCACCTAAATGCCCACTTGTTGATTTGTGAGGGACACATTTTGATTGCTTCTACGCCACTTTCTTTGATTCACTCTACAGAGATAGTGCAAGGTCGCATCTCGCGTGGACGGTGCCAAGGAATGTTACTTTTTTTCTTTTTCTGGTTGTTGTTGAATAAGGAATAAAGGAATGTCACATTTATTAAATTTGTTGAAGAGGTGACATTGCTTTAAAAAAAATCAATTTTCACTACCAAATGTTAAAAAAAGTTTGAAATTATCAAATGGCCTAATAAGAGTTGTGATTATGAAATAAAACAATTATGGCATGGCAAATTAATTTAAGGTCATTATAATATTACATGAAATCTCAAGTTACCATTTATCAATTGTCATAAATATATAGAGACAAATGAACAACTTTTAGTTTAAAGATGCATATGAAAATCACATATTGCTAGTAAGCAGATGAATAGGTAGCCGGAGTGATAATCTAATTCACCTCAAAGATGGGGATTAATAGTTTGTTTAGTTTATTTTAAATATATTTTTATCTCTAAAATATACTTTTTATTTATTTTTGGCTTATAGAATATTGTTCTTGAATTTTTATGAATTTCCATCTTTGTGATATATATATATATACACACACTTCCATTTGCTATAAAAATAAGTAAAATTTGACTCTATTTTCTATAAAAATATTTATTTTTGGCCTTTTTGAAATTAAAAGTTGCCACTTCTAAATCTAGTATTATACAGCTCTAAAAAATTATTTATATTTAAACAAAAAATAAACGATCATTCTAAGTGACACATACTGATATTGATATTGTAGTATATATATGTTACCTCACAACAACTTTTAATATATTTAAAATAAACGTCGTTCATATATATTTTAAAATAAATATTATAACAAGAACAATAATTTTAAATTTTGAAAGGATGCGAACCAAAGAAAAACATTTCACATAAACAAAACTAAATTCACATGTTTCACAAGGATAAAAAATAATAATTTTAAATTTAATATGGAGACAAAAAATATATTTTTATATAAATCAAAATAATAACTCTTTGATGTTATAAAATAATACAAAAATATTTTATCCTTAATTCTATTTTATATTTTAATTTAGTGCAAACTATATTCCTACCTATTATGATTGTTGCAAAATCAAAATTAAAATAGTTTTATTAATAAACTCAAAACTATAGAATTTGTGTCTTACTTATTTACAAGGGATGATTTTAATGTTAAAATTATAAGTTATATTTAGAAATATAAAATACAACTAACTATTTAGTTATTAATTTCTAAATATTTACTGTTTTTGAAAACTCCTTTTATCTATATCTCTATATTATATTTGAAATTGTTTATCATTTTTTTTCGCAAATATATCTTATTAGTTAGTAGGCGACTCACTCTAACTCAATTATATTCAATTATAGATTAATTTACAGTGATTTTCTCCTATATTCTAAATATTTTTTTACATTTTATTTATTGCTTTGTTTATGAGTATCATAAAGTTTTACGAATTTAATTAGTTTCGAGTGTTATTCTCGTAATTTGTAGCTCTTGAATTTTTTTTTATTTGATTATTTAGGTGGTCTACTTTAAGTTATGAGGATTTGAGACATTTTTAATTGTGCTTCGCACTTGGAGTTGTTGTTATTAGTTATGAAACACAAAAGATATAAAATAATATGAGTATAACTGGATTATGAGATTGTTATAAGTTAATTAATCAACTGTTTAAATGTTTATTTATACTTAAGCGATTGAATATTAAAATTCAAAGTGAAATTGCATTAATGAATTGTACTGTTGTTGATATGGTTTAGGTGTTGTGTAATCATATTTTGAACGTACTAAATTGTGGTTGTAATGGCAAAAAATAGGTGAAAATTATGTTTAAAACATGTTAATTAGAATATGTGGGAATAGTTGAATTGGGTTTGGAAAACTATTCTTAGTGTCTATGTATAGTTATTGTTCTTCATATATCACTCAAGCTCATATTAAAGTTGTGACATTTATTACATGTGCAAAATATTATCACTCTCCATTTGGTTATCCAAGTAGTGATAAATCATATTTATGACTTGAACATTGAGAGATAGAAAGTGAGAAAAATGTTTTATATTTTTTTTCATTATAGTATCGTTCACAAGAAATATTTTTATGTTGGTTATAATTTAGTATTTTTTGAAATTTAATTACATGTAGATAATTGTTTTAGGTTTGGTAATTAGAGGGTGTGATTGGTGAATATGTTAATATATGAATGATGAATGAAGATTAAATATGTTGTCATGATGACAAGTATTAATCAAAGAAGTATTATAAAGTGATGAATACATGTTTATATTGATAGTAATCCTGAAGGAAGATACTTCAATATTGTTAGTTAATATATCCAGTTAAGAAGATTTGACTAGATATTAAATTATAATGACATTTACAGACAAATACATAATTAAGTTAGGATGAAAAATCATTTGTCCTTAATTAAATATATAAAAAGAATTACCTTTACATACCTGATTTGTTTGAAGAGATTAAATGAGATTGATGTTAAAAATGTTATATTATTAAAAAAGTATTTTACTAGGTGTTAAACCATTAATATAAGCTTAATTTTTTTGAAAGCAATATATTTTTTACTAATGAGATAAAGAATTTTTAGTAGTTTTAATGTGTAAATGCTTATATATTAATGTTAATTATTACATGTTTAATTAAATAATTAACCCTTCTTCTATTTTTTTTTTATATTTGTGATTCTATCATGATTGTATTTTGACAGTACAGTAGAGGATTCTACAACGTAGTTTAATCTTTTATTGTAAATATTAAAATTATGTGATATACGTTGAATATATAATTGAGTAAGAAATATATTTTTTTTATATTTTGATGGACTTAAAAGTGTGCATTTACTGTGTTACAAAAATTAAAATTAATTTAGTTTTTTTTATAATAATCAATATCTTGTATTATTAACTTTTACAAAACGTCCTTAGTTATGACTATTTATTTTCAACAACTAAAAAATAAATACATTAACGTGTCATTATTTCTGAAGTCTAATCTTGTATTATTTTTCACACTCAAGTATGCGAAACAAAAGCAATTTATTACGGATTAAGAAACTTAATTAAATTTAAATATGTTTTGGCTCCTAATAAAAGTTAGTTTGACTTTTGATCATACAATTTTGTTTTCTTTTAATTTTAATTCTTATTTTTGTTTTAATCTCCTAAATATTTTTTTTTGTCTTTTTACTGTGTAAATAATTTGTTTTTATTTCTTATCAAATATTTTTTCAAAGGGGCTAATTTAAAATAAAAACATTAGAAAAAAACAAAAAAAAATTATAAAAAAATATCAATGATGAAAATATTTTTTTTTACGGGACCTAAAGTCAAGCAAGTTTTTGTTTTAGAAATAAAAATAAAATATGACCATATTTCAAGGACGAAAATGTGTTTAAGTAATTGGCATAATGTTTAAGTTTAAACTTACAAATATTTTTAAGACAATAATTTTAAATAACGTTGCGTTAGTTGAATTAAAATTAATGATAAAATATATTAGAGAAATTCAAATTATAACAGTATTTGAAAAGTAAAAAAATCATTTCACTAATATTAGAGATACCTTTGTGAAAAAATATTATATAAAATAAATTTAATATTACTAATCAGTCCAACTAATATTTCTTGTGAATTAAATAATTCGGTCTTATAGAACCGAACTTATAAAGTATAAAATATTTACTAATCTCTCATAAAATGCACATTATACTTCTTGCGTTATTGAAAACATGAGTTATATTGTTAGAAAAATAGTTTTTTTTTGAGTTACGACTAATGTCATTAAATATAATAATAATTTAAATAATTTAATTTTACCATTATTTCTGAAATAAATTTTATTACGTGATATTATCAACGTAAAAGAAATGAACTTAATTACTATTAATGATATTACCAAAATAAGTATTTATTAATTCCATACAAGATAGAAATGTATAACAGTGTAAATAAATCTTATAAAAGTTATTTAAAAAACATATTAATAAGATTTCTAATTAATAAATAGCAATTTTACACTGAGAATAATATATATCCGTTAATTAAACTCGGAAATCGGATCCCCCAATCGCCATGGGCGAATATCCGTTTCCTTAACTGTAACAAACTCCTCGCTGTCAGAGATAATGTGCGTAGGTAACGAGTTCATATTGCACCGCACGACCGTTAGGAACGCCGTCTTAGTCAACGGTGGGTCCACGTCACGTACACGACAGACCCAGTCAGCATATACGGATAACAGGTAAGGGATACTTATCCACGCTGAGTAGGAAATAACCTAATCTTTTTTAACCCACAATTAAGAGTTATCAAATTATTTTAATTCCTGAGTTTTGATTAGCAATTATTTCTATTAATTTCATAATTAATTGTTATAAATAATGTTGTATTTTAGTATAAGGACCAGTATTTTTTTTAAATAAATAAATTGTAAGTGATAATTAAGTTTAATTATGTCTAAATTTTAATTCACTGTGCAAAACATCAAACTCAAGTTTCATCTCAATCTTCAAATATTTTACCTTGTTTAAAGATTCACGCACAACTATTCCACTAGGGAGGGGGAATATTTAAATAATTTATATTTAAATTCCCAAAAACACAAAATATAAATGGAAGGATCAGAGTTCTTACATCGTGTCATATGCCATGTTGTTTCTAATTTAAGAACGCGAATATATAAGCATGTGATTAATCTTGGTAATACAAGCAGTGATGATTAATATAACTAACAGAACTTTTAAATTTTAAATATTATTTTTTTTCTTTTAAATTTCATTACACTATTATTGGGCACCCTATTCTTTGATTCTTTTTAATTATTCTTTTTTTTTTTTCAATATTTGCAGTGAAAAGTTGAAGTGGCTAAGTCTGTGCTGTGAAACGGCAAAGAGAGCGGGAACGCGTTGCGTAGAGCTCACATCCTCCTCCTCTACATAAGCGCCCTCGCATCACATTCTTTGCACACTCAACAAGCATTCACCATTCTCACACCTCTTCAGATCTATTTTCCGTTCACAACCTTCACTTCCTTCGTTTTTCTCTTCTTCTTCACTCTTTTCCTTCACTTCTCGGTGAGTTCCTTTTCTCCCTCTTTCCACGCCTCCACCACTAGGGTTTCACCGTCGTTTACCAGCTTCGGTTGCTGTTTTATTTTTTAAATAACTTCTTAATTCGTTAGGGTTCTGAATAACTGCCAGGAGCACGGTTTCGTAAAGTCCACGTTTCTGAGTAGCTTCTGTTTGTTTTTTTTTCTCAAAGAATGATTTGTGCAGTAATTTTGTACGGTTTCGAATGGCTCAGATCTGTCGCCGTTTTGGCTTTTTCCTGCCGGTGTGTGTTGTTCATGCTCTCCTGTTTAGCTTGTAGCGGCAGGGAAAAGCAAAATGGTTTCTGAATCGGAAAATGTCGAGTGAGTTATGTTATGGGAAAACCATTTTTTTTTACTGAGGTGTCAATGCGCGTGACTGAAATCAAACCTTTATGAACGTCGATTTTTCAAGAAGTGATTTCTTTTTCTTTTTTTGTTGGTGAGATTGGAAAGTGAAAACTAGTTGTCTCGAAATATCGCATTTGGAAAAAAAGTGTGATTTGCAAATTCTCACCGTAGTTAACGCGTGAAATTGATTGATTGTTGACTTTTTATGGTATTAATTTTCAGAGACTGTTCTTGGGTTGATTCTTGAAATGTCAAGGTCAAATTTGTGTTTTTAATGGTTGGTGATTTATGTAAAAATACCATCTAATGCAATAAATATTGTTTATTATTTCATTTCAGACTGAAGAAATGGCTCCACCAATTGAGACCCCAAACAAGGTTTCCAGCTATCAGCACACCCCACACCCTCCTCTTAATGAGAGGATTCTTTCATCCTTGACCCGGAGGACTGTTGCTGCACACCCATGGCATGATCTTGAGATAGGTAAGCATTATCGTTCAAAAATTGTAGAAATTGTTACGTGATTGTGGTTTGATCCTACCGCATTGCTCCTTTGCTTTTATTTTCTGTACTGACTGTTTTTCCCTGAATGCAGGACCCGAAGCTCCAAAGATCTTCAACTGTGTAAGTATATGAACTAAAAGAATTACAATACTAAACATTAAAGAAATTTTTATGATTCCTTATCTGGGATTTGGTGTCCTAATGGATGTTATGCACATATATAGTATGCATCTTTCTTTGTTGAGATCAAATTACTATTCCCAAATATGTAGGTAAACTGAATTTGATTATTTGTACGGGATCCTGACTGAATTTATTTACTCTTGTACTAAGATTTAGGTAAACTGGCATTGTGGGAGTATTGGTTGTAAAATGCCAAAATTTAGCCCTGTATTATATTGTTTTTGTTTTCCTTTTATGTGTTATTTGTTCGTCTTTGATACTATAGAATGAGAAATCGGAGCTTTTTTCAAAATTCTGTGCATGACCTATAATGTTTCAACATATCATGTTGAGTTTAAATTGTTAAGAATTGTTTAGTTTTCTCAAAAGGGCATCAAACAAGATATTTTTGTTCAGTAATTAGATTTCAATGATTATGATATATGGCTGAATCTTTCAGGTGGTTGAAATTGGGAAAGGAAGCAAGGTGAAATATGAACTTGACAAAAAAACTGGACTTATCAAGGTAATCATGGTTCCCGAGCTTTTTCTTCCCTTGTCACACTCGTTGCTATAGGGCATTGCTGAACATGCATTTATGTGCAGGTTGATCGTATACTCTACTCGTCAGTTGTCTATCCTCACAACTATGGGTTTATCCCCCGTACTATTTGTGAGGACGGTGACCCAATTGATGTCTTGGTTATTATGCAGGTAATTGCATCTTATTCATAATGTCGCCTTCTTAAAAGTGTGTTAGTATGTAATTATGAGAATTGCCTAGTGATTCACTGAGTTTCAATTAACGCCGTGCTTTTGAAAAATTTTCCTCCCCATTTGGACTGCACTTTATCAGTGTTTTGCATGAGAGTTCTTGCAGCTGGCAACTTGACTAAACTGATTTTTAGTAACTATATATCGATTGTGTAACAAGTCAACAATTTTCGTTCAACTACTGCAATAAAAAACACACATGTTGGTGATTAAAGTAAGGAGGTCAACATTTTAACTAAATTCTCTTCAATGGAGTTTCTTTAATATTTAATCTTAGTCCAAAATTTAGCTAGCTCAAGGTGATCTCAAAGTGGGGAACCTTGATAAAATCATTATGTATATATATGTATTGTAATACAATTCCAGAGTACTTTTGTTGTAATAATTCATGGAGAGCAGGAAATACTTTATCCTCAATCAGTGAATTGGTCTTCCTACTCCAACGACTTCGTATTACACAATTGAGAATCATCCTGCATTTTTACTTCTTTAGTATAGCAATAAATTGTTAGGCACGCCTTGTTTTATGTCTTTACTGCTTCTGTGGTACTAAGCTTTGGTTGTACTTGGATACACAGGAGCCGGTTCTTCCAGGTTGCTTTCTTCGGGCTAAAGCTATTGGACTCATGCCTATGATTGACCAGGTATATCATACACTACCTTTTTCCTCATAGCAAGAGTCTCTGTCTTTCTCCCGAGGTATTTTCTTCCGTTTACTGAACAACCACTAATTCTGATGAAATTCAGGGTGAGAAAGATGACAAGATAATTGCTGTTTGTGCTGATGATCCCGAGTATCGTCATTACAATGATATCAAGGACCTTCCTCCCCACCGTTTAGCTGAAATCCGTCGCTTTTTTGAAGATTGTATCCTTTAAAAAAAAATCAAAATGTGTTTGTTTAATATTTGTTATATGTTAGCATATATATAACAGCGAAATGCAAAAGTATCATTTGGCCTCCATATTTGTCAGACTGTATTTTATGTTTCCCTTCATAAAGGAATTAGACAAGAAGAATGAAAACAAGGAAGTTGCAGTAAACGACTTTCTTCCTGCTTCAGCTGCCTATGAAGCGATCAAGCATTCCATGTAAGCAATACTAATCTGATATGATCAATAAACCGTTTTGACATCAGTTCCCATACTTCTTTTCAAATAGTATTTTTTCTAATAAAATTATTAAAATGATCTTCTACTTATTATAAAATATTTTTAAGGTTATTGCTTTCCTCATTTGTTCATGTGCTAAACTGATAGAGGTTTCTAATTTTTTTTAAAATTTTTGTGTGAAGGACCTTGTATGCGGACTACGTTGTGGAGAGCTTGAGGCGGTAGTGCTGATGCTACGCTTTGTTTGGTTGTGAAGACTTACTATAATTACGATTATGACGAAATCAAAAGCTTTCTATCCTTGTCATGTGTGCATTGGTCTCTGGGCTGGCAACATGCATATTCTACAGATGTTCTTAATTTTGAGTGAATGATTTTTTCATTTATTGATATCAAAGTTTTATATTATATAGCTCAATCTACCGAATATTGGACCATAATCTTACATCTTATAAAGGATTTTTACAACACTTGTTGCACTTTGCTTCTCCCAAAAATCGCGTTGAATCAAAGATAAAAAATTTTTGATTGCTTTATGAACAAATTGGCGTTAAATTTTACGTTGTGCGTAATTATTCGCGGCACACCCAAAATTGCTGCCTTTAAGTTTGCAAAGTGGAATGTGTATTACCATGATAGGTATTCATTCAACAATATAATTGGATTTCTTCAAGAACATTGATGAATAGTTAGGCAGCAGATAGATTTTTTTTTTAGTTACTTTAAATGCTGGTTATCTATCATATATTATCAGAATGGATGATTTTTTATTTTTCGATTTTTGCAACAACCAGTCATGCAACCAACAAAAGACATTTTTTACATTTAGAATATAATTCAAATACATGAACAAATATATATATTAAATTTGTTCATTTTTATTATAATTACTTCAAAATTATGTTGAAACTAATTGCCAATTGATTGGTAATGAAAACATTTCTATTGACGGAAATTAAACAGTTTCCCTCACTTTTTAATAAAATCAAACAAATAAAAAGAATTTTCACTCTTAGTTCTATTAATTTAAACAACAGATTTTTCTATTTAAAAACTTTTACTTTATTTCCTATCAATTTTAAGCTAACTTGAACCCAGCTAGAGTTGGAAAAAAATATTATAGCTTTTAAGTGAATTGAAGTTTGAGGTGAATTTTAGTTTTAACTTATTTTTGAAAAAAAAATATTAAATATGTTAACACAATGTTTAATGAAAACTGAAAATTAGTTTGAGTCTTGCAACTGAAATCTAAACATACCCTAATTCTATTCATGTTCAAACAAGTTAAAAGAATTAAAAAATATTTATTCTTTGTAAATATTTTTTTTTACATCTCAATTCACGTATTACAAGGCACAGTTTGTATTAAAGTTACTTTATGATTTTAAACCAAACAAAATTGAAATTAATTAGAAGGACGTGATGCATGAAAGAAAGTTGGTTAAGCAAGGCAGAAGGGGAATCTGATGCAAAAGGGAGAGGTGGTGTACGTGGGTTCAGGTGCTTGGCTTTGTTTTTAGTGGAACTTTAGTTTTGGCTTGAAGAGAACTTCCATTCCCAGGAGGAACATATTTCTTTTGTTAGCTGAATCCTTTTACAGAATCCATTAATAAAAATGCCGGCCACTTTTAAACCAAAATCTGTATTCATGTAGTACAGAAATTGTATTTGATTCACATAAAAAAAAAAAGTGTTTGATGTTTACTATAAACAAAAAAAATGTTAAGCCAAAAACACTCTCAAAATTTCAAGTAAAAGTAGTCCCTGATGTAATATATTTGAAAAACCAGTTACAGACAAAAAAAAAAAAAACTAAATCTAAACAAAAATTACATTAAAAATAAGTTTATTTAGTTCGGAAATGGTTGTGAACACTTTTTTGTTTAAAATTAAAACAATGACTGCATTTAATATGTTAAATATTACACCACAATTAAGATTGTAATACAGGTTAACCAGAGATGTCCGTTTTGAAAAGAAAAATTCAAGCCGAACTAATTTGACGTAGACTATACTAGTAGGAGTCATGTATGTGAACACAGATATCCTGCTAGAACGAGTAGAATATTATAAACGTAAAATAAAAATTGTTTCAATATTAGCATGATTGGTTCGGATCACGTAAACAAATTATAACTTCAATTTCCCCCTTTTTTACAACAATAAACTGCATACAAAAACGCGAATAAAAGAATTCAATTATCCACCATGAATGAGTCTAGATCCACGTGACAAAATTTGACAAAGTAACAAAATGTGGAATGGATCAAATTTTCGATTTGAGCTTAAGCAAAACACATGACACATAGCTGACGAGGAACGACTCAGTCTAAGTTCAGTGAGTCATCAGCCAGAGGCCATATGGTGGCTAGAGATGCAACTCTGCAAGTGCTTGCAGAGACTTCACATTTGGAGACGTTGTGCTACACATCACAGATCCTCTGCAATTTTTGAACGAACTGCATCAATCTCATCCATTAAAAGTACTATATTCCTAAACTAACAATTTTTTAAGAAGACGTCCCTTAAATTTAGCGCCTTTCCGTGTAACAAGTTTCAGAATGACATCAGTTTAGACTTGTAAGTATACCATGAAACAGATATGGGTTGCCGCAAACTACTTTGCAACACAAACAAAAGGAATTAAACTGAGAAGGAAAGAAAATTTCTTTATACAGAACCAATAAGCAAACTCTCATGAAAAGAGAACTGTATTTAAACATACATAAAGTAAACCACAGCATTCAACCTCAAGAAAGATTAACGAAAACAAACAAACTATGACATTTTTCTAAAAGGGGGGAGGTAGGGGAGAATTGTAATTCGAACTCGAATCAGGGAAAAGAAACACCCACTAATATTAATAAGGAACCACCGTATAAAATAAAACATTGATACTTAAGCACTTAGCAGATTCTGAAGCACAGTCAATAAGCCAATGTGGATAAAGTTCTCAAATACACTTATAGAAGAAATAAAATAAATCAAACTTCTCTGAATTGAAGAACCTCAACTTAACAATTTATAAAGAAGTAAGATAAGAGAATTTATAAAAAGGTTGAACTGCAAATTATAAGTTAATTTTAAGTTTTAACTACGATAGGAACTTTATTCATTTTTTTTTTCCTTCTCCTGTAACTGATATTTGAGAAGTTTATTCAACAGCCTCTTTCTTCTCTACTCTCTACCCAACCATAGTTCCTACTTTTCCTACTTGTTATTGATATCATAGATTCATAATGAAAATAAAGCTAATATGTGCTTCAAAAAGAATATACAAAGAAGGTGACAGTCATGAAGATGAAAAGAAATTAGTGAATGACCATGATTATGACAGTCATTGGAAACATTGTGGAAGCTCTATGATAGGGCCATAAGAAGCAGCCCCGAAATGTGTTTCTCCTTTTTCTGCAGGAGATGAAGTATAGATTGTCTAAAAGCAAAGGTCAATTGAAATTGTAGAAGAGTAGGATTAAATCAAAACACTTGCATATAAGAGGTAAATGTCAGGAAACGAAGCGAATTACGTTCTTTGGGTTGAGAATAATGTTACAAACTTGCACTCCTCTTGGTGTTATATGTGTATCATATTACCAAGAAAATAGCGAACACTTCTTCAAGACTCAGGTAACATGTATAAAAAATTCAAAGCCAGATAGCAAAATTGAAGGTTGTGTGAGCCATCCCAAAGTTGCTATGATTTGGGGTCTAGCTGACAAGATGTAGCAATCAATGTTGTTGGATGGACAATACCAGATCCAGTTTCATAGCATAATAGCTAGTCCAATTGCTGTCATTTTATTCCAGTATATTGTCAAATAAATCTTGAGTTCTCAAAAAATGACTCGTGGATTTTAAGAAAATGCTTCATACTTGAGTCAGGACTTTTTTGTTTCTTCTGAGTCAACATGGCTCCAGGGGTTGAGAGCATCTCTAATCGCCTGAGCTTCCGGGGAATTCTCCCAGGCACGCTTTTCTGACTCCAAAACGGTTACTTTGTCGTCTGTACAAATACAAGGCAAGGAAAAATTGAAACAAAATCAAAATTTATAAAGCCAAAATCCTTTGATGAAAAACAATCATGGGGATTATCGCAATACCTAAGAAAACAATTATTAAATGCTCTTGATACGCAAAATATAGTGTTTATTGGGCAACTTGGCCAAAACAAATAATGTGAAAGACAAGTATAACAGAGTACACGTTATTTTCCAAAATTTCATTCTCATTGGAAGAACATTATCGCAAAAATCAACACTTACTACATTAGAATGCAAAATCAATATACTAATCTAGCAAACCGAAATCAATAACCTGCTAGTACTAGACAACTCAAAAGGCCACATCTTTTTCTTTTTGTTCTTTTAATCCGCAAAATGTTAGTTGTTAATATGTTTATTAGAGGAGTATTCAAATCCACAACCTATCCCACTCTTCCTTCCATTTTTACCACCAAGCCAACCTTATAACTCCTCAAAAGGTCATATATCATCGAGAATGCAAAATTATAATAAATTTTAAAAACCGGCTTCAGCAAGAGAATAAAATGAAAAATCAAGAAAACGGTAATGCAGGGCAAGAGAGCTTAGAGAATAAGAAAGGAAAGTTCTCACACAGAAGCCAGTTTTGATCATGAACAGCTCCATAGAAGCCCCAACCAAAGCAGATACAACCCCAATCTTCAAGTACCAATCAAGAAACTTCATTTTCAACTGCAGGAAATGGAAACAAACAATGATTATTAGAGTTGAAATCTGAATACACAACTGATTAATTGCAAATTCAACACCACTTATAATCTAACAGAGCTGGAAATAGTTAAACTTATAGCTAACTGTTTAAGTACAAACTTATTGTGAAAGACTACAATCACAACTAATGCATAATTGAATTTACATTTTTATTATCTAGAAGCATTTGAAATAACTACAGCCAGATACGGAGCAAATTGAAGGAAGCAAAGGACACATAGTGATTCTGAAAAATCTAACACATTAAACACTGGAATTGATATCAAGAAAAGATTTTTCACCAAAAGACAAGCTAATAGACAGTTACAGCCAAGATCCAAACGCATGATTAAAAACCTAAATTCTACACTGCTCAATGCTGATTATCGGATCGACATTGAATTCAATAAAGTAATCATTAGATGCCCAAAACGGTTTAAAACAAGAGAGAACACAGTGCACACATATTCCCGTGTATTTCGAGATTTTCCAACGAAAACATCACAGTGCAGGGGCTTCAGTTCAGTTCTCTCTTATTCATTTTCTTAGATTACCAAAAAATCGAAAGACAATAGATCGAGAGAGAGGGAAAACTAACCGTGTTTTTTTCTTTCTAGGGAGGGAAGAGTAATGTTGGAACCGCGGGGAGGGAGGAGACGTAGGAATGGTCCGGGTTGGGCAAAGAAGGAATGAAAGGGGGCAAAAAAATGAAGCTTTTTTTATGCGACTGATAGAAAAAAGTTAAATAATTTATTACATAATAAGATTAAAAAATAAGCCAACAGAATAAAAAAATAATTTAAGCCAACATAAATTAATTGAGTTATAATTTTTTACAATTAATTTGATATAACTATTTTATTAGTTTTAGATTTTCAATAAAAAACATTATATAAGAATAAAAAGCTTTTTTTCTCATAATAAGATAATTTCATTTTTTATTACTCAAAAATAACTGAAAATTTTTAATTTCTAAAATAAACAAAGTATGTGACTTTAATAGGATCTTGATGCTTGATATGAATAAACCGTGTTAACTAGACATCATTTTACCTACATAATAAAGAAAATTTAAGAAGAAAACACATCTCAATATTATGTATTATTATGTGAATCACTTCATAAATTTTTAATTTTCCTCTTATTTCTTCCAACTTTATTACATTTAGATTTGTGTACACATTAATAAAAATAAATATCTATAAATAGGTATATAAATATTCAAATTTTTGTATGAAAAAATGTTTAAGAAGGATTAGTGATAAGAAGAAATTAGGGTGACATTTATTGCATTTAGCATTGTATACCAATATAAATGCAATTAAGTTTGAAACACTTAATCTTTCTCAATTTTTTTTCTTTAATGTATTTAGATTAGTGTATAATATAATAAATACAATTGTTGTTCTTAAGTAGAGGATCTGCCTAGTCTTCAGTCTTTATTTCATTCCTCCATTTCTAATGAGGTGTGGGAGAATACTTCTAAAAGGTATTCTGGTGCCAAAATTAGTATATGAACGTCGGAATAACAATTTTAAAGATTATATTTTTGTATCTTGTCTTAGTCTGTTCCCATTATATTTATAGAAGTCAAATCATACTGACACATTATGTTTCCGTCAAATACATACCTTGATGGTACAACAATAAAACTTAATAAATATGTTGATAGATCTATTTATATTTTTGTAAATCAAAGATAATAAATGTCAAGAAGAATTAATAGGTGTTCAAAAGAAATAAGATTGGTGTGACATTTATTATCTTATACACCAATATACATGCAATAAAAGCAAAAAAATAAAAATAAAAATACAACACTAAAATCATACTTATCTATGATGATTTTTAAATTAACAAAGAAATTATGTCTGTCTCCCACTATTTATAAATTAATTATTCTATACTTAATAATATTACAATTTTAATTCATACTAGTTAATATTAAAATTAAATGAATAATGTTTTTATATTTTATTATATTATCTAATTAATTTATTTTTTCTATCACATTAATCAAATTTATAACAAACCTATTACTATTTTATTTTCAATTTTCATCATCTTTTAATTAATACAACAAACCTTAAACTTTATACTGTTATCTTTCTTTCTTTCTTTTTCCACTCTCATCCTAGTCTATACAAAGTTCAGTCTTATTTAATAAGATATTAATTTCTTGAGTTATAATATACTGTACTTTTTTATATCTCTTACAATGTTTTTTAAACAATAAAATAATATAAAACTGTACTTTATTTATATTTTTATTTAATTTTTAAATTAAAAAACTAACTTAATAGTTATAATTAAATATTTTATTTTAAACTCATCCTTTTATATAATATTTAAGTCTTTAATTTAATATCTTTTACTATAACATGTTAGTATCTTCTAACAAAGAATGAATATTTGGTATAACATTTAAGTGTTAAATTTAAGATATTGCGGGAGTCTTATATTCAATATGAAAACAAGTAAAAGATACCATAAAGTATCTATCAGGTCCATTTATAAGTATGGTTTTCCAAAATGAGTAATTTTGGAAAAATAAAATAAATGAAAAGATAGGTATCTTATAGTAAAGGTGAGATAGACTATTGTCTCAAAACCTTCCTTACGCACTACTATTATCAATCTTTAAATTAATATACGAATGCAAGTGTAAATGACTATTATATTTTTTTTTTCATTGTAATTTTTCTCTTTTTTTTTTTCATCTTCAACGACTTTAAACTACCATTTCTCACTTATCTTATTGTGACGGACGGTGATATTTTGACACCACTATTTATCTTTGACACTACTATTTATCTTTGACACCATTTAACACTAATATATATTATTATTTTATTTATATATGATATTTTATTAATAAAATATAGTGTCAAATAGGAATATAAGTGAATAGTGGTGTCAAACTAGCATTTTTCTTCTGTTAAACGAAAGTTGCTTAACATTGAGAGGACAAAATCATCAAGTTAGTCTTAGATCATTATCATTACGATCATTATTATCATACATAATTCTCTAAGTAAGATTCATAGAAACTATAAGGACATTGATAAATATCCTAAGAAGTCTACCAACACCATGGGGATCGTAAAATAACTTTATATGAGTGTTTAAAAACTTGGAAAATTCAACGTTTGCGTATGTATAGAAGGTGAAGTTGTATTACAAATGCCATATCGAAAAAAAATTATATAATAATGTTTTTAAGAATGTATAGAACAATCTAAAGAAAGTATGTATCAAACAACCTTCTATGTTTAAGAATACTATTTTTTTTAATAATGTTTTCGAAGTTTCCATGAGTGCTTATACTATTTTATGTTGTTGATACAATAGAATTATCAAATATTATTTTTAACATTATTATTAAAGATTACTAACAAATCGTATCAAAGACTAATCGTGGATAAAATTTATTATCATTAGATAGATAAAAAAAGCTTGATTGTCATATTATCATTATTATTATTAAAGTGTGATTATTATTATTATTATTATTATTATTATTATTACAATAATTATTATTATTATAATTTTTTTATTGTTGTTGTTATTATTATTATTATTATTATTATTATTAATATTGTTATATATTGTTATATATTGTTATATATCATTATTATAATTATTATTAATATTATTGTTAGTATTATTATTATTATTTTTGTTTTTACTTTTACAGCTATTATTTTTAGTATTACTATAATATTATTATTATAATTACAATTATTATTATTATTATTATTATTATTATTATTATTATTATTATTATGATTTATCAATTGATTGACCAACAATTTATCGACAAATTAAATATGTTGTTAAATTGACAGTAAAATTACTGATAGATTGATGATCAATTTACGAATGAATAATTTGATGATTAATTTTTCTATCAGTAAATTTGTTAGTAATTATCAACATATTTTATGTATAGGTAAAATAATAATAAATTTTTCGTTGTTAAAATTTATTAATAATAAATTTCACTAACAAATATAAGTCTGTCAATACCTTTTCTTTAATTTTTTCTTATAATGATATTATATTTGATGCTACAAACAAGTCTTTATCTAAGAAGTTTTATGCAAAATAATTCAGTATAGGCATGATAAGAAAATTAAGAAAAAAACAATTAAGTATAGGCATGATAAGAAAATTAAGATTTTTCTTAGGTGTAATCAAAGTTTTATATTAATAGAATTCTTTTAAGAGTGCCTAAATGAACTGAACTTAATAATTGTTGTTAAACTAACATAAAAGTTATATATTGTGACTTTTATATATTGTGACTAACTGTAATTCGGTAGTTATTAATTAACCATTATGAAGATTACATGTGGATATTCCTTATCATATAATAATATTGCCAACCATTATTTTTATAGTTTATTTTTAAATCAGGCTTGGTAAACATGACAAAGTAGGTCAAGTCTAGAAAGAATATCATCTATATTTTCTTGTCAATTTATCATATTTATAGGTATTTTTAAAATCTTAAAGACATATAAATACATGTTTTGATGTTTTGATTAAAGAGAGTATAACTTATTCTTTCATATTATTATTTGTCATAATTGTTTCTTATGAGAGAACCTTGATTCACTCTTGAGTTGGATTACTTAAAATTCATTCTTTTATATATATATATATAAAATTCAATTGGAAAGTTTTATCCTTCTCTATAATTCTCAATAGTTTCCTTGTAACGTTATATAAGACAATAACAAACTTTAAATTAATAATAATTGTATATCATGGATAACATAAAGTGGTGTCGATAGGTAACTATTTTTTGTTCTTGATAAAGTTGGTTACATTTTCTACCAAACAAAATTATATACATTACAAGAAAAAACCTATTTAGAAACCAATATTTAGCTACCAAATGAAATGGTTGCTAATTGTGATCAATTAAGTCAAATAATTGGTATCTAACATTAGATATCAAAGTTTTAGTAACATATGCCATTAGATTCTAAATTGGTATCTAATTAAGTTAGAGACTAATTTAGAATTTAATGGCATAGGTCACTAAACCTTTGGTAGCTAATATTATATATCAATTATTTGACTTAATTGGTCACTAAATTTAATCATTACTTCTATTTTGTAGTTATTTAGCAACCAAAATCTAATTTGGTAACTATTTTGGTGACAATTAGTAACAATTTCATTTTTAGCTAAAAATTAGTCTCTAAACAATATTTTTATTATAGTGATATATTTTATAATAAGTATAACAACATGTACTAATTATGATTGCAATTTATATTTTATTTTATTACTACATTTAATATTTTATTTTATGTAAGTATAAGTCGATGAATATGTATATAAAATATGTAACCACGTATAACATAATTACAAGTATCTAAAAAATTTTATAGTTACATACATATTTTATAAAATTTTTGTTAGGATAAATAGTACTTTTTATGTATGACTTAAAGTAACCAAAATTTTGTCATGGAATGAATGACAAATTTTTGTTGTCCCTGCATAGGTAAATAAAAAGTATAAATCGGTTCTTGAATTTTATAATATAGTATTAGAAACTTTTTTAAAAAATTAATGTTAAATTGGTTCTTAAACATATATAACAAAATATCTTCATGAAACATAATTGTCCCACTTTTTACATATTCGGTCAATACATTTTTTTTAAATCAAACAACATTATAATTAACTTTTAAAAAAAAATTCAAGTGAAAAATAAAGAAGTAAAGAATATTAATTAAAAAAATAGATCTGTAAATACTTCATACTTATAAAATTATATAATAAAATTAATTATAAATAAAAATTATTTGGTTCTTAATTCAGTCAATAACAGTGATTGACAATAACTTTTTTGAACAATGAAAACTTGTGTATTATAATAATATTATTTTGTAAGAAAATTTTAAATTTTTTAACTTCTACCTAGTAAATTTACACAAATACTTGTATAAATTTATGTATTGTAATTTTTAAGTCTTTATTTGTATATTACAATCTTTTTTTAAATATGTGTGATTATAAAATAGTTGTATACTCATACATATATGGAACTTATATTATTTAATTATTGATTTATAATTAAATTCCATTTATATTGGACAACAATAAAAGAAAAAGACAATATCACTAAAATAAATGACTGAATCAATTTATAAATCTCTTTAATTACTTTAAGTTTACATGCTAGAATAAAAGTGCATGACATATTTATGTTTATTGTTTTCTTGGGTTGTTTAGGTTTCTTTTTGACACTGTTATGAAACTTTGTTTTTTTGTTTTAAACTTTCATGGACTATGTTTTTAAAGTATTTGACTTGCTCAATTCATTATAACTGCAACTTTATGTTGATATTTGGTTATTTATTTTGATATTTAATAGTTAATTTGGAATTAAGAGTTAAGACTTCATGTGCAATGTGCAGTGTTGAGTGTGAAAGTAAGGAGCTCACTTGACTTCTCAAGAGTTAAGAGTTGACTGACTTACATATTTTTAGTTAGTATTTTCTAACATACATGTGCTTTTCACATTTATTACACCTGTCAAGTGAGATATAAATTTTTTTAAATAAAATAAACACCTTTAAGCAAAATAATTAATTTCTAAGTGATTTTATAAAAATAGTTTAAAATTAATATTTGGTTGCAATTATAAAAATGGTTTTATTAACTTGTTCCAGTATGGTGCTGTAAAAACATTTTTTTATTCTAATTTACGTAAAAGACTTTATGAGCAACTTTAAAACAACATGTTTATGTAGAAAAAATATTATAATTATTTCAAAAATAAGTATATATAAGAAAAAAAAATATCTCACGTCGTCTTTATCTTTATAATTTATTTGCTAAAATTTTTCTTTTTTTCATGTACCTAATATATGCTGAACTTAGTTGTTGTCTTTTTTTTTATATATATAATCAAGCATATTATTATTATTTTCATTTTTAAAATTTTGATATTTAGTCTTCAACTGATTTATATTTCCTTAAAAACATTTTATAAGATACGATTAATATTTTGTGATATATTAATTATTGGATGGAACATTATTATTAAATAAAAAATTATAGTTTATAATTAAGATACTATTATTTTTAAGTCAAGGATGTATTAATAAAAACATTACAATTTTATTATAACTTGATCCATATAAAATCTATCAGGATAATTGATCTTTTCCACGATTAATATAATGTGTCAATAAAATAATATTTATCTATAATAAAACGAATAAGTATTAAAAATTGTAAAAATACTTATGATAAATTAAAAATAATTCAAGTTATAAAATAAATTATCTTTAATAGGATAAGGAAGTTTTAAAATTGGCTTCCAAAGTGTATTCATGAAAACCACCCGTGAAAATTATTTATTTTTGAAAGTAGTTATATCGGATTGTAATAGAAACAACGTGATACTCAGCAACTAGTTACAGTGATGTCATTTACACAGTTTTTTATTTTTAATATTATTTTTAAATAAAAAAACGTGGGTAACACTATTAAATTATAGTTAAAATAAAATGTTTGAAATCATACTATCTTTAGGAAAAGTCGAATCTTTCTAACTTTTTTGGTCAGGTGAGGCATTCACGTATCATTGCATCTGAACAGTATGAAGAATTATTGGCACTTTACAAAAATAAATTATTAGTATAATAAAAAAGTAAAGTAGTGTGTATTATATTTCAAACCAATAAATGGAGAAATGGACGTGCGATTCCAATATAAACTTTTAACTGCGTAATTTTTCTAAGGATTGATGACGTAAATTTGTACACAAGTATAAGGATTTTTAATATTGTTATTAAACTAAATCAGTTGGTCTGAGTAACATCAAACGTGGTTCCTTAATATGAGGTTTTGGATTTAAATTTTGTGAATGGGATAAACTAATATTCAGAATAATATTTAGTTGGGATTTATGTTATATTTTTAAATGTTTGTTGAAACACAAAAACCACTTTGATATCTTTGGATGGTGTATTATAACAAATAAAAAAAAGTTATATGCAATATAACAGGAAAATAAATTTAATTTGTTGTAGAGACATCATACATGTTTTTACTTATATTGTAATTATCATTTAAATATTTAAAAAAGGAAAAAACACTCGAACTATGATTTATCACTTATTTTTTGACTTAACATTTTTTTTACCGATGTTAGCTTTATTATAATGTGTATGTATGATTTAATGGAATTGATTGAAACACGAAAGTTTTGACAACACAAAAAAAGACTATCCAGTTTAACACTTGAGTACAGGTTTATTATTAATCACTTACAACTTCAAATAAAGTACTAAAAAAATTTACATCATGGTCGAATTGAAGTGAAAAATAATATATTTAAATAAGATTTAACATTTTTATTTTTAACTCAAACTTTAAAATATAATAAAATACAAAATAAAAAGAGATACATTGAAAAATATAATTAACCATCGATTAATATAATTCCATACAAAGTATTCTCGAAAAAATCCGGAGTAAAGATCAAAGTACATAACTTATGAAGATGTGAGATAATGTAAATGATTTATTATTAACTTCTAACACTCCATTATGTAATATGAAAATGAAAATTCAATTTGATCAATTACAAAAGTAATATCTCTATTAAATATACCTATAAAAACATAATTTTTTCTTGAAAATAAAGCCATGTATATTCTAAATTTGTTGACGTTGAAGCAAAATATTTAAGCAACTTTAAGGATTGGCATTAAACATCTAAAGACCAAGACCAGTCATTTATTTTCTTTTTGAGAATTTTCTTTTTGAGAAGACAAAGAAAGCAGTGAAAGAACCAATGTGATGTGTTGTCGTAGTTTCATCCATTATACTAAGATATTTTATAATTATGATGTAAACATAAAAGGTTGAAATCAAAAGGTCTGAGGGTTGCTACAGATTTATTATTAATCAAAATTGCAAGGGCGTGTTATTATTGAAAAGGAGTGTCATACTCTTTAAGTATAAAGAAAGTGGTGGTACAGAGAATTGAGTTAACCCTTTTGGAATATTACACTCAAGTGCTTTCATCCACATCAGCATAAAATTCTTTAATATTTAATTTAAAATATAATTCTTAGTTTAGAGAACTTTAGCATTTTGCTGGATTAAGGATTTTTTCTTTCTTCTGCAACTAAAGTTTTAGTAACTTTTTATGCGTTTTTAATTTGCTTATTAGAAAATATAAGTGAGGTTGCATTTTTATAGTTTCTTCTTACTTGCGCATGTTTGCTTTATACTCTATTGAACGTGACTACGACACTGAGGTTTCTAAATAGGTTGTGAGTGATGATGTAGGAAATAATAGTTTTATACGAATGAAGATTCCTTATGCGTCAATTAGTACATATATAATAAATGTGTTGCTTCATTCTAGCTCTTATTTTTTAAAAAGGAGAAATTAGTATAGTGGAAATAAATATGTAAAATGAAAAGAAAGCATCTTTAACTAAATAAAAACCAAAAGTAAGGATTTGTTAGTTAGGAAGTGAATTTGAGTGGATTTGTGATTATTTGAGAGGAAAGTTTAGTTGTTTGGATTAAGAAAAAAAGATAGTAAAATTTAAGTTAAAAGTTTATAAATAATGTGATAGATATAATAATATTTTAATATATAAAATTATAAATTTATTTTTATAATTAAAATAAAATATAATTAATTAATTTAATGTAATTAATAATTATTTTAAAAATATATACAAAATTATTAAATTAGTAATTATCTTTAATATAAATTTAATTTATTATAAAATATATTTATTAATTAAAAAGATTAATTTTTTAAATACAAAATTAAAATTTTAAAAGAATTTTGATATTAAATTTAAAAATTATTTTTTTATAATAATTTAAGTATGAACGAGACTAACATTTTTCCTTTTTATTAGTGATAGTAATAAAATATACAAAAATAAAATAAGTGAACTCAATTTTTTTCTTTTATTTCTCTTATAGTATGTTTGGATCCAAACACAGATTTGCCGGACCAAATACGAACAAAAGTTACAAATTTGGATAATAAAATATTATTAAAATATAAAAATTAAGGTAAATCTTTTTTTGAAAACTTTCTTCGCCATCTACAAAGATTTGCGGTTGAGAAAATTTTTTCAAAACGTTTTATATTTATTTAAATATATATATATATATATATATATATATATATATTTATATTTATATAATATTAAAATAAATATAATTAATTATATAATATAAAATTATTATTACTAATAATATTAATTTAATAAAATTATAAAATATATATTTTATATTTTAAAATAATAAATAATTAAAAAATATATAATAATTAAATTTACAATAAAATAAATTTTTTTAAAAAATTAATAAAATAATTTTTATAAGTAATTATAATAATATATTAATATATAATCGTTAAAACGTAATGGATTATAAGTATATTAGACTGGGTCAACAATTGCATGTTAATTAACAACATGACTTTTTCAAACATATCTTTGCTTTTCATTGTCTTGCAAATCTCACGCACTATTAAACCAAGTTTCTGCACCTCTTGCAGATAGCATACCGCTCCTCTCTAAATATTTAGTCATCTCCTCAAAGTTTTTGAACTGATCAACTTTTACAACATCAATGGGGAATAGAAACTCAGCAGCTTCAAAGGTACGTAGTGGCTAGAGAGCAAAGATTGCTTCAATAGAACCACAACCGCACAATGTTGTTTAGAATTTAAGAAATATTTTGTGTTTATTTAAGGTTTTAAAACATCATTATTACGTCAAATAATCTCTTACCGTTTAGGATTAAAATGAACAATTTAAATACATATGTTTCAATCATGATAAGCTGTCTCTGAACCAAGAAGATTGAAAAGAAAGTTGCCTGAAAGATAAACAAGACCGAAGAAGAAAGAAAAAGAGAGTTGTGTTGGTGAGGAAGGAACCCTTAGACTAGTAAATGAGAGGCTAACAAAGGATAAGAGTACAACTTGTAAGGATAATTCGTTCTATTTTATTAATTGATTATATAGTTATTTATTTTCTGAGTTATTTTGGAATTTTTTTGGTGAAAAGCGAGGTTTGGGATTTGTGCTTCATAAAATTTTGGATTATATCAACATCAAAGTAAAAAAAAATTAAAATATATTAAAAAATATAATTTGGATTTTTTTATGAAAAAAATTAAAAAAATAATATAGTTTTTTATGGTTTATTTTTTTATATTTTAGAGAAAGAAAGATATAGTTTAGGTTTTTATGTGCTATATCATTTTTAAAAATTAAAATAATAATAATAATAATAATAATAATAAAGTTTTATCTCTTTAAAAAAATAAAAATTCAGTCATTTTTCAGCAATTTTGCACTATTGGGCCACGGCCCAAACTCCCATCTTTTGAATTAATACGGGGTGGATACACCGAAACAGAGAGAGTTCATTCATATTTTGATTTCTCAAAAAATTGAAAGATTCAGAAGGAAAAAAGATTCAGAAGCAAAAGAAAAAAGAAGCAAGAAAAAAAGGCGAGCATCGTTCCCAGGTATGATTTTCAGGAATTGAGAACTGTTATGGTATGATATTAAGTTGTTCTTGCATACTCTGTTACCTTCAACACTGCCATTATCTACACTATAAGTTCAACACCAATAAAATCAAAGCAACGAAATGAAACATCCCAATAAAACTTTACTATATTCATCTGTACGGAATCTACCGTAATGAGTTGGTAAGCAAGATCAAGATAGCCTTAAGGGTAGAGATTAAGAACACAAAGAAAGAAAATGTTGAGGCCATCTTGGAAGGGTTAGCAGATGACTATCGATCTTTGTGAATGATCGTGGGCATATTAGGTTCAAACGCAGGGCCTTGCTCGCAGCAGCCCAATTCTTTCTCTTTTACGCTTTTGTTTTTTCACCTACGTTTTACGCGATTTTGAATTAACTTTGGAATTATTGCTATCTTCTCGGGCACGTTAGTGGGTTACATAAGTATTGTCTCATTCTGGCACGTTATTGGGTTACATACGTATTGTCTCATTCTGAAATGTTCATAAGCATTTGATTTGGTATAGAACCGATTTGAATACGGGATCTAACTGGAAGGTTCTTTTACAACGTTTCCTAGCCCGTCCCATAGAATAAAAGTTTATGATGTGGTTTTGCCTAGAACCTAAAATCCCATGAATGCAAATGCATCTCCTCAATTTTTGCAATTTTTGAGTTTTATCAAGGCACAGTCGTCTCAGATTCCTCACAGATCTTAAAATAACGAATAATGAAAACCATCTAAATGCATTCGCAATATTAAGTTCGTTCAATCCAAAATCAACGTTACAGATCTGTACAAAATCAGATATTCACAGCAAATGAATATTATAAAATTGAGACAAATTTTAGTTGTCGAATGTTTATTTGGGTTGAACCTATGATGTTGATTTGGATATGGAAACTTAAGATTGCAAATGCACTTTAGATGGATGGATTCGTTATTTATATTACAAAATTCAGACGGATTGGCTTGTTAAAATCCTAAAATTATAAAGATGTATTTGCAATTTGCTGGGTGTTGGATATTATATGGACTCTGAAAAATTAATATTGTTTTGGAATTTTATTTTTTAATTGAAAGATGTCAAATTAGTATATTTAAGACTTTATCCTGAATTTAAATTGAAATGAAGATAATTCTTGAAAAGAGTAAGAATCGGAGATTGTTTAAACTTATTGAGTATTATGACAATTGAAGTAGAATGTTTTCTCTATTTTTAGAAAAATATTAAAGATTTGATAACTCAAAATTTGTAACTTTCCATGGGATGGACGATTGTTTTATATTTATGGTTTTTCTTAGTGAAATTAGATTGTTACGTTGTAAATGGGATGATTGTTGTCTAAATTTGGATGAGTTTTTGAATTTTGAACTGATTATGTCTATCTCGATCGAATAAAAGAAAAGAGTAAAATCTACCCTCTTATCTACCTTCTTATGGAAAAAAAATTATGTCTCTTATTCATATTCTAATTTTTATTATAAACTTATCCATCTTAACCTTTTATCTTTTTTATTTTAAAATTATAATATTTTTTACTTTTTAACTTTTTTATATAAATATAACTTTTTGAAAATTTTATTCCTTATTAATTTTACTTTATTTTAAAAAATACTTATTCTTATTTTCATTTTCTACATTATACACAAACGTCTCTTCTTTGATATTATTTTATATTTTTTAAACATTTAACTTTCTCCACTTTTTCATTTTTTTTATACATTATTTTAAAACTATATTTCGTTCTAAATTTTTTCATATATTTATAGAAATTTACTTGGATGCATTTTACATATTTTATTCAATATCATAAATTTTAAATTTTATTTTTTTAAACTTTATCATGTATTCATCGCATTATTCTTTTTATTTTTATTTTTGAAACATTTGTTTATATTTCTCAACATTTTATTTTTTTAACATTATTTTTACATATTTAAATGATTTTGTAGAAACATTATAATTTGTTATTGTTAATAATAATCATTTTTATTTTTTTAAACAATACACTTTTACATTTTTATATAATTTTTTAACTTAGAATTTAGACTTTATTATATTTAATATCATAAATTTTTTCACATATTTATAAAAATTTACTTGCATGCATTTGTCATATTTTATTCAATATCATAAATTTTATTGTTTTAAACTGTTTTTTGTATTCATCGCAATATTTTTTTATTTTTATGTTTTTGAAACATTTATTTATATTTCTCAACATTTGATATTTTTAAACATTATTTTTATATATTTGAATGATTTTGTAAAAATATTATAATTTATTATTATTTATAATGATAAATTTTATTTTTCTAAACAATACATTTTTATACTTTTATATATTTTTTTCAACTTAAAATTTAGACCTTATTATATTTAATATCATAACTTTTTTCATATATTTATAGAAATTTACTTGCATGCATTTTACATATTTTATTCAATATCATAAATTTTAAATTTTATTGTTTTAAACTTTATCCTGTATTCATCCTATTACTCTTTTTATTTTTATATTTTTGAAATATTTATTTATATTTCTCAACATTTTATTTTTTTAAAAATTATTTTTATATATTTAAAATATTTTATAGTAATATTATAATTTGTTATATAATGATAATTTTTATTTTTTAAACAATATATTTTTACATTTTTATATATTTTTTTCAACTTGAAATTTAAATTTTATTGTATTTTTTTTAAATATACTTTTTAAAATTTTATTTTTGTATACAAACGATTTTTACTTTATTAACTTATTACTTATAGAATTTTTTTAGTATTACTTAAAAAGTGACGGCGTTAAAGAGTTTACAGTGTTTTTTTTATAGTTTAATATCAACTTATTATTTATTATTGAATCTATTAATGTTGGATTTTGGGTTAACTTTGATTGAAATATAATAATTTTTAATATTTTAGTATTATCATTTTATTGCTAAATTTTATTATTTTCAACTTTACTCTTTGATTTTTATTGTTTTTTTATTCTCATATTTCTTAAATATTCAAATACTACATTTATAGATTTATTTTATTCTGTGAGGTTTTCAACTAAAGAATATGCTGTTTTATGTTTTCAAATTTTGATTTTAAAATAACTTTTATATTTATTGAACTTTTTTTTAATTCTATTTTGTCTTAAACTTTAATACTTTTTAAACCTTTTTCATTCTTTTACTGAAAAAAGTATTTTGTTGAAATTTTATCATCTTCAACTATACCATAAATTTATGACATTGCGTTTCATTTCTCTACTTTATTTTTTTAATTTTATTAATTTTTAAAAATACGATTTTGCTTAAAATTTGTCGTTTTCAGCTTTCAACATTTTATTATTTTTATTGTATATTTCGATAAACATTACTTCTTTTATTTAAATCTAATTACAAAAAAAGGAAATCAGTACATTTTCCGGATTTTTCAAAATTGTTTGTTTTTCCTTTACCCTTTTTCTCTTTTGGTTTTTATAAACTTAGAAAATTTTTATTAAAAGGCAAGATCAGCTTCTTGACTGGATCTTGGATTACTGCTCAGTTTGACCAAAGCCGTATTTGATAATCCTCAGTTTGTTGTGGTTTTCTTGTGGGTTACAATAACGCTCTTTTACATAAAGAGATTTGGTGTGCTTGTGCCTTTATTTGCAACACTGATTCTGAATCTTCTTGAACATCCGATATTGAACAAGTATATTGACTCTGGATCCTACGAAATGTGACGATTCGGGCATAAAATTCGGAAGATACATTGAATGGTCATCTTGTGCCGACCCCGTAATAGTAGTTATTTGGACCAACCTAATATTGCAAATGCGTTGAGATGGATCTATTATTTATATTTGAAATTTGTGACAGTAAATATAATCCTAAAAATTCCGAAGTTGCATTCACTGTTATAAAATATCGGATATAAGAGTGTCATGGCGGTGGATTATGGCTTGCCACCACCAAGTAGCGGTGGCGATTGCGGGTTTTTTTTATGGGGTCCATGACAGTCCCTTTTTGCATCACGGAATGCAATCACTAGAGAGAAATGAGAAAAAATGCAGAAACAAAATACTAAGGACTGCTTTGATTGTGTTTTAATTTCAACGTGTAATGTCTTTTATATAAAATAAATTGTATGGTCCCAAATAAAATAAGTAGGTTTGGTCTAATACATCATTATAATTAGGTATCTAAGTCTCAAATTAAGTACAAATGACAAAAAATGCAGAAATAAAATACTAAAGATCGCTTTGTTTGTGTTTTAATTACAACATGTAATGTCTTTTATATAAAATAAATGTTATGGTCCCGAATAAAATAAGTAGGTTTGGTCTAATACATCATTATGGTTAAGTATTTAAGTCTCAAATTAAGTAGAAATAACAAAAAATGCAGAAACAAAATACTAAGGATCGTTTTGTTTGTGTTTTAATTCCAACATGTAATGTCTTTTATATAAAATAAATTTTATGGTCCCGAATCAAATAAGTAGGTTTGGTCTAATACATCATTATGGTTAGGTATCTAAGTCTCAAATTAAGTAAAAATAAAAAAAATGAGTAATATGCAAGAGAGAATACCCACGAATCTTATATCTTAAGGTTTTGGATTGAAAGTTATGTCATATTTTTGTGTAGGTTGACTCTTTTCTTATTCTTGTTTGATCTTCTGAGTGTTTTCTTCTCAGATTTTTCAATCAAGTAGCATCTGAGCTAATTTATTTATTTTGATGCACAACCTAATTTGTCATTGACTAAAAGAATGTGACTAATTATCATAAATGGAGAAAAAGTGAAGAATTTGTTACTGGTTAAAAGATTACATTTATCTATGTTTACTATTCAAAAATCTAAAAATAAGTCTGATGAAGAGTGGGCTTTTGAACATGAGATGATTTGAGACTATATTCGTCAATGGGTGGGTTATAATATTTTTTAACTTAGAGTTTAGACATTATTATATTCAATATCATAAGTTTTTTCATATATTTATAAAAATTTACTTGCATGAATTTTACATATTTTATTCAATATCATAAATTTTAAATTTTATTATTTTAAACTTTATCATGTATTCATCGCATTACTTTTTTTATTTTTATGTTTTTGAAACATTTATTTATATTTGTCAACATTTTATTTTTTTAAACATTATTTTTACATATTTAAATAATTTTGTAGAAATATTATAATTTATTAGTGTTTATAATGATAATTTTTACTTCTCCAAACAATACATTTTTACACTTTTATATATCTTTTTCAACTTGAAATTTATACCTTAATATATTCAATATCATAAATTTTAAATTTTATTGTTTTAAATTTTATCCTGTATTCATCGCATTACTCTTTTTATTTCAATATTTTTGAAACATTTATTTATATTTATCAACATTTATTTTTTTTAAATATTATTTTTACATATTTAACTGATTTTGTAGAAATATTATAATTTGTTATTGTTTATAATGATAATTTTTACTTTTTCTAACAATATATTTTACACTTTTATATATTTTTTTCAAGTTAGAATTTAGAACTTATTATATTCAATATCATAAATTTTTTAATATATTTACAGAAATTTACTTGCATGCATTTTACATATTTTATTCAATATCATAAATTTTAAATTTTATTGTTTTAAACTTTATCCTCTATTCATCGCATTACTCTTTTTATTTCAATGTTTTTGAAACATTTATTTATATTTCTCAACATTTTACTTTTTTGAACATTATTTTTACACATTTAAATGTTTTTGTAGAAATATTATAATTTGTTATTGTTTATAATGATAATTTTTACTTTTTTAAATAATACATTTTTATACCTTTATATATTTTTTTCAATTTAGAATTTAGACCTTATTAGTTTTAGATTTTCAATAAAAAACATTATATAAGAATAAAAAGTTTTTTTTCTCATAATAAGATAATTTCATTTTTTATTACTTAAAAATAACTCTGTCGCAACCAGAAAAGTTCCCAAGCAGATATAACATGTCTTCTACCCTAGGGTTCAATATTCCAGCAATGACAAAAAGAAACATATATACAGAAGAAAAGAAGCATATATACAAAAGAAAGGGAAAATAAACATTCAAAAGACCACACTCGCATTTACTTATTTAATTAAGATTGGCTTGACTCTCAAACGTCCCCAGTGGAGTCGCCATCTGTCGCAACCGGGGTCACGACGGGGACGGCAAAAAAATATTTTAAATTTCGTAGAGTCGCCACTATAGTTTATTATGGAAAACTACAGAAAAACCAAAAATCTGATCTTCGAACCAAACTAAAGTCCGGGAGTCGGTTACGTGTGGGGAAGGTGTTAGCACCCCCACAACGCCCATCCTAAGACGGTACCTTTAATTAAATATGTAAAATGAGTGTGATTTTCAAAATATTTATTTTCCAAAAGAGACAAAATGCAGATAAAACAAAAATATTTTTATTTTGGGGGACCCGACAAGGGTTTGACCTTGCTCCTACGTATTTCTATACGTGATAGAAAATCAGGGCTACGTAGTTCTTTGGGGTTGAAAACAATTTATCTGTTGTTGATTTTAGTTTTGATATTTTTTTTAGAAAAGTTTGTATTTATTATTATTATTTTTTTGAAATTAAATCTCATTTTGGATATCGCTTGACGCGTGTGGCCCTTTGATATTCCAAATGAGATTAAAATTTTCCGAATTAATTCCCATATGACGCGTGCGGTCAATTAGGAAATTAATCAAAGGGTTTTTTATCAAAATGTCATTTTTTACATGAGAAAAAAAAACCTTTTTAAAAGACATAGCCTAAAATTTAAACTTTAAAAAAAACATTGTTATTATTTAGTAAAAAGATTTTTAATAAAAAAAACAAGCCAAGGGCAGTTTTGGAATCTAAGCATATGTGAGTGCAAATTCTAATTAGTGAAGGTGCAGCCAGCAAGCCCAACTCGACTAGTGGCGAGGGTGTTTTAGGAATTTAGGAGGGTGGAAGGTGCAGGTCAAAAACAAGGGAGTGCAGGAAGCAAGCACAACCCAGTTAGTGGCGAGGGCGGTTTAGGAATTTAGGAGGGATGGAAATGCAGGTCAAAAACATGGGGGGTGCAGGCAGCCACCCCACTAACCCATTAGGGTTAGTGACGTACACGTGGCGCCTTGGGAGGCTGTGGGAGCCTTCCTTCGAAGCAGGGGAGGGCTTGGCTGGTGCAGGCGGCGGCTGGAGGCGATGGGGCCAACGACGACGACGACGGCGGCCATTGACGGCGACGGCGGCGCCAAAAGGAGGGGAGAGGGTGTGTTCGGTGGTTTTGGAGTGAGAGCGACGGAGGCGCCTCATGTGAAGGTGCATTTAGGTTGTTCATGGCGGCGTCGACGGTGCTGGAGGAGCACGAGACTCCCATGGGTTAGCTACTACGTGAATCTGAAGGCACATGGGAGATATGGCGATCGCGCAGTGGTTGGGAGCTGAAGGTATTATGGTGGGATTGTGATACGAAGGTGAAGTGTGGCGAAGAGAGCTTGGCAAGGCTGGAGGTGTCGGAGGTGTCTCACGGCCGCAGTTACGCCGGCGGCGGCCTAAGGAAGGGTAGCGTGAGAGAAAGGGAATGAGAAAGGTGGCATGGAGGTAGTGAGTTAAGGCAATATTCTATATATAAAGTGGCGCAGGTGTGTGGAGGGTTGTGGGGAGTTAGTGTGTGTTCTGTGGGGCTTGGCGGAAGTGAACAGGTGCATGGTAAAGGTGACGAAGAGTTGATGGTGGTGGCTTTGGATGGAGTAGGAGGCGGAGGCAAAAGCTTGATGAAGGTGGTGCAGTTTTGATGCGTTGGCTGGGGCATTGGACGAGAGTTTATGGTGGTTGCATGGCAAGGTTTGCATGACAGCGAAGGAAGTTTTTTTTTTGGTTGGCGCAGCGAGCATGAAAGGGGCGCTTGGTGGGGGCAAAAGCTTGATGAAGGTGGTGCAGGTTTGATGCGTTGGTTGGGGCATTGGAGGTTCATGGTGGAGCGAGGAGGTAGCGTTTCTTTATTGCAGGGTGCCATGGAAGTACGTGGAAGATGAGAAATGGGTAGGGTTGCGCTCGCATGGTGGTCGACATGAGCCTGGCAAGGGTTGATGGCGTTGCTTGGCGCGGTGGTGCTGTTTGTGGCACGGTGGCAAGGTTTTGGCTTTCTTGGGGGTGCAATTCTGAACTAGCGAGTGTTGAAAAGGGCTATGGTTGTTTGGAGCGAATGGAAGGAGGTGGAAAAAGCTGTCATGGAGGCATGGTGAAGACGTATGGTGGCTTGGTAGGTGTCTCGTCGGTCTTAGTGGAGGGTTGCAATAACGGAGGTGTGGTTGCTATTGTGAGGAGAGAGGTGCAAGGGGCGTCGTGTGGTATTAAGGTTTGGCTGGCATTTTCCTTTGTGGATGCATTTTTTTTATACTATGCCATGCCATGAATGCATAGTGAAACTCAAGAATAAAATAAAAACATACCTGGTGCTGGTGCTGGTGCTGGTGCTGGTGCTGGTGCTGGCAATCGGTGTTGTTTATTCCCTTTGTTTTCTTATATCTCTATGCTCTTTCCCTTCTCCTTCTTTTTCAAGTCTCTCTTTTGATTGCTTTTCTCCTGCCCCCCCGATCTTTTCTTCCCTTCGTGACCCCCCTTTTTTAGGATAGATAATATTTTTTAAAATCTTACTCAACCGTCTTCTTTTGCTGACTTAGTCTAGTCCCATTAAGCTTATGTTGGAGAAAAATTAGGGATAGTGGGGTAGTTGTTTTATTTTTATTTTTATTTTTAAGAAAGCAGTTCCAACAACCAATTTAACTCCTTCTCCTATTTTATTTATTTTATTATTATTATTATTTTTTTTTAAAACAAAAACATGCAGATTAATGATTTTAATAACATACATTATTTGTTTATTATTATTATTTATTTTTTTGATTGATTTTTTTTTTAGTTATTTTATTATTTTTGTTGTTTCTATGAATGTCAAACTAATTAATCTTTTATTATTATTTTCTTATTTAAAAAAAAACTCTTTTTTATTTTATCTATTTTTATTCTCTTAATAGGAAACACATATCTATATTATTTATATACATTTTTTTATTTTATTTTACCCGGACAAAATTGAGTGTTGACATATATATATATATATTACATTCTTTTTTAGTTGAATAAATAAGTATTACGCAAACTTAAATATTGATGTAGATTAAAAAATAATAATTATATTAAATGAAAGAGTTGGTTATGATTAATTTATACCAATATTATACATAAAAAAGTATTTTAATTTTTTTAATTAGAATAACTTTTCTTTAACGAGATTGAAATCTCTGTTAATTTTATTTATTTCTTTTAGTTTACCTTTTTATTTGTATTTTTAAATTTAATTTGTTTTCATAGTCCTGTATCAAAGTATGAATTATTTATCATAAATTTTAAATATAATTTATATATTAAAAATAAATATTCATTATTAATTTTATTTTATATAGTAAATATTTATTTTATATGCATTGGATTTACAATCATAATTAAAATATCAATTTAAAAAGATTATAAATTTTAATTAAAATTGAAAGATATGAAAAAATAAGTCAAAACTTTATTAAAACCCATCAAATCTGTGTTTTTAAAAACCTGGATAATCAAAATTAATTTGAAGGAAAGTGACAATAATGAGATAAGACACGCTTTAAACTCTGTGCTTGTAAATTTTGACAAACCTAAAGGCATCTAATGTGGAGAATTAATAGGTAAGACATTTGGAAGATTGAATGTACAAAAGCATTGACAGAGAAATATGGATTTAGTAAATGCAGGTCTAACTATGTGCCTATATTATAATATGTATGTGTCTGACACATGTTTGGTATTTGTCTCAATCACCACTCTTTTTCTTCTTCTAAATCTAATTAGATTATTTAACTGTTTCATCTAAAAACATTAATTTAACCATCTAATCACATACAATTAACTAATATTATAGCATGTGCATTTCATATAATAAATAAATATGTGAAACTTATAAGTTAATTTATAAGAAATAGCTTTTATTAATATGTAAAACACGTTTCAAATTTATAAAAGTAAAATGTCATTGGTATTTTTTAAAAAATATATTAAAATTGAAGTTATAACTGAAAATATTGAAAATTGTAAATTGAAAAGGATGAGATGCTAATACTTTTTTTTAAAAAATACTCTTGTGAAAGATTTTTTTAAATACTTTCATTTAAAAGTAATAACAAAAAATATTCTTGTTCGTTATAATTATTCTAATTTGTATATAGTGAGAGATCATAAATAAATTTAATAATTTGTAGCTAAGAAAACGTGTATCGTTTATTTACTCTTATTTATGTAACTAATTAATTACTTCAACCACACTTCTAAAAATATATTGAAATCTAGGTGCTGAAAATGAAAATAAAAAGTTAATTCATATTGAATAAAATATATGCAATGAAATTTGATTAATCTATTTTTTATAAATTTTTATAATTAGATATTAATATGTAAAAAAAATACTGATAGTATATAAATAAAAAATACTTATATATATATATATATATATATATATATATATATAAATTGTATTGAATGAAAAAAAAATTATAGCGTTTTTCAAAATTTATTACATTATAATATTTATTGTTGTTTTTACGAATTTAGACAAAGATTATTTTTATTATTAAGAAATAGTTACTTGTAAAAGTAATTTTAAGTATTATATACAAATGTTTTAACAAAATAATTTAAGCAATAATCTGTTCCTGCGAAGATATTTTAACACAATTATTTTTAATGGTAGGTTCTTTTAGTATATAACACTATTGTATAGAATGATTTTAATTAAACTTGTCTTTTATATTTTTTTATTTTACTTTTAAGGAAAATGTTAACTGTTTATCTAAAGCTCTTATTTTTATATTGAAAACATACGTCCCTTCTCTCAGCACACACCCATGTCGGCATGTGTGTGATCAATAGTCAAGCACAATAAAATTATATTTTAATAACTTTTCATCAAAATTAAGTTTTACCAACAATTGAATCATTGATAAGTATCTATTTTTATACATTACAAATTATAAATTTAAGTAATTGTGGATTATTTAAGTGATCTTTAAGATAATAATTATTTTCAAATTAAGAGTTTTTATATTTAATTTGTTAATTTGAGTCATGAGTCAAAAAAAGGCATTTGATCTTAATTATTGTAAATTTCAGATATAAAAAATGAAGGAATTTAGAGCTTGAAAGTTGCATAAAAAAAAGAAAGGAAAAAGATTTGAAAAGAAGAGTTGCTCAAGCGAAGAAAGTTCGCCTAGACAAAAATAGTTCAGAATGTACATAAGCTGCAAGGAGTATTCGTCCGGGCGACGTTGGAGCGAGGCAACTGAAGGGTATCTCGCACGGGCGAGGATGGTTTCGCCCGGGCGAGATCAGTCCAGAGAGTACATCAAATATTTGACTAAGCGAGGTGTTTTCGCCCAGTGAAAAGTCACTTAACCTAAGCCCGAAAATGTGTTTAAAAGAGGATTTTAGGGTTTTGGAAAGTTGATATGGATTGGGAGGAATGTAAGAGCTGTCAAGAACAAGAACTATTGAGGATTCTTTGTCTTCTTTGCAATCTTTCTTCCTTGGAGTGTAATGGCTACCATGAGTAGCTAAATTCTTCATCTTTGGGATTGAATATAATCTTTTGAACTCATTTGTATTTTGGTGATTTAAAATATAATATTGAGTTTCTACTCCATTGGTATTTTCATCTTGTATTTAATGCTAGATTTTATTTGATAAATAGAGTATTTATTTTGATTATTGAATTTAAGTGGGAAGTACTTTCGAGTTTCTGACATAGATGAAAATACTCAATATATTACTAGGGGATAAGTTTCAGTGTATTGATTGCTATAGCATTTGTTCTTAATGCTGGGTAATTTATTAAATAGCTGAAGGATTAGTCTTTAGAAAATTACCTTATGGATCTTATATCAGAGAAATTGATGTGTGAATGATTATGATTATTATATGTGCATCAATAGTTAGTAGTTATTAATATTGTATTTTATTATCAAATCCAAAATATGAACGAGGTAGATAGATGAAATTCAATTCTCGTCGTTCTAGATCTTGAAAACTCTCTTTTTAATTGTTATTTATTTTTTGATTGTCTTTATTGTTTAGTAATTTAAATTGTTCCCAATTCATCTTGAACCCTTTAATTGCTTAGTGAGTTGTGAATTTGATGTTCTCTGTGGGATGAACATCCTTACTTTATAAATCTGTATTACTTTTAACTCGGTACACTTACCAAAAAAGTCAACATATATTAAATTACCGTCGTGATTATTTATATAAAACTTATCATAATATAAAGAACATTTTCACTAGAAAAAATCTTAAAAGTAATCAAACAGTGTAATTATTTATTTCTATTTCAAATAACATATAGAGGATTGAAATAACATACAATCAAATTTAATCTAAAATATTTCTTAAATTACACTAATTCTATTACATTGGTGTGTATATATAATCCAAGATTTAAGATCAAACACTATTTTAACTCGCTCGAATTTTACTTTAAAGTGCGTCTTAATAAATTGAAATTGAGGTAGATAATATTATAAATTATTTCAACTTTTAGATAACAAAATATCTATAAAGATAGTTTATTATATTAATTATATAAAAATATTAAAATGTACAGTAACAATATCTCAGTCTCTCTTTCACACACATGCATCTTTCACGTGGCACAATCACTCAGAGGATTTACTTTATAGTCAAATTTGTGCTGTGTTTTGAGGTTTATAATTGCATTTGCTTTACTACCTTAATTGGCTTGCACCTTCTTCGATACTCATAAGTCAATAACATAGCTGCATGCCACTTGCCATGTGAAACTTATTTCAATGGTATTGTCTCCTCTTTGAATTCCAATTCTTTATTCTTAGAGTGTTGCTTTTCAAGTTCAATGCTATTTCATCTCTTCATAAAAAATAAATGAGAGTTTCACACTCAAGTAGTTTTTAATTATTCATTGATAGGGACATAAGAAAACAAAATGTAAAAAAGAAAAAAATGTTTATGTAGCTGTCAATGAGTTATTTACTTTGTCTTAAAATCTATCTATATCACACACTCTCTCTCATATAAGAGTTGTTGCATCATTATGTGGAATATCATTGTATTTAGCTGGAAGATAAGTTTCATTTCATCTTAATTAGAGCAAACTTGTGCTTTGACATTGTTCCTTGAGATTTAATAACAGGAACATGTGTGCTTCTCACAATATGATAACCAAACCAAATGAATAGATGTTAGGGATCTCCGTTTAGTTTGATTTTTTTTTTTTATTAAAAGTTATGTGAATCATACATAAAACTTAAAGTCCAATTTTATTTAAATTTAACATAGAATTCAAACTAAATTAAAATAGTCCAGTTTGGATTAAGTTTTATGTTTTTTATCATTAGAAATTTATTAAACATTTACAAAATGATTGCAAAACATTTTTTAATATAAAAATTGTTAGAATTTATAATAAAAAATATTAAATAGAGAGATATGTTGTAAAAAAATTATGATCGTTGTTATATTTATAATTTTAACTTTATCTGTAAACAAATTATATAATCTTATACTTAGTAAATCAAAGCACAACTAAGGCCACAACTGCAACTCCAATTTTAAATAAGGAAACACAATACTAATATCTAGAATTACTTGAGATTTGAAGATCCAATTAATTAATAGAAGTAAGCGAACAAAAAGGGAGATTTCTCAAAAGCAGTTTATAGAAGCATGTAAAAAATACCCACACGATTTTAAGTATAGAACAATTAAACACTGTCAAAAAATTAAACACACATATTCATCAAATAAGACAAATTCTTAACCAAAAAAGTCTGTGTTAGAAGCAAAACTTAAGTGAAAGAACCTTCAATCCGGGAAGGAAGAGAACCCCGTTATATGTCCTATCGGTGGTAGTGAAAAAAACCTTTTTTTTTTTTCTATTAGAGATTTTTCTTTTAGAAAAGGACAAAACCCTAAATCAAAAGGATGAAATAATGACTTACCAAAGTAGCAAAAAAGGAAGAAGTGTGTGGTTTATGATAAGGATTGGGAGTTAAATCGAGGACTCAAGTGAAAAGGTGATTCGAGTGGCAGAGAAAACAAGGAGATAAGTGAGACGCAGGAAAATGTTAGGGTTTTTATCGTTTTCCAATTTCTAAAATCAATTTTCAGTTATTCTTTTGGAATGTTTCAAGAAATTGTTATGTATATACTTTTTAGTATTGTCATTATAAAATTCAATGATATGACATAGTTAAACAACTTTTATATTAGTGCATTTACTATTTATTAAATTCTTTATTGCAAAATCTATCATTCAGTGTAATTAATTCACATCTAAAACATAATTTTCAACAAACATTTATTATTATTATTATTATTAAAATAATAAGACAATGACTAGAAAAGTTATGCTAAATATCGTTTGACATTTGTTAATTAGATTAGGTGAGGAGTATCACATTCATATGCTACAATTAGAAGCTCATCTCTTCACATCGTAAACAGTATTATACGTCCGCTTGATATTTAAATAAATTATTATTTTCTTATAATATAATATTTTATTATGAAAAACAGTTGTAAGGTAGATATTAGTTTAGGAGGACTGATGTCAAAAGCTCATTTCTGCAACTAGAATTGAGTGAATGAAAGTGTATTTGTGTTCGTTTCCAAAATCCTATTTCAGAAACCATGTTCTTAAAATTCTAGGGTTTCCGGAAAGTATATCTTGGAAAGATTTCTAAAACTAGTGATCTGGAAGTCAACTTTATAAAAAGGTAAAGACGAGTTCTTCTTGAGTCCTAATAAGTTTTTTTTATGTATCCTAATAAAAAATTTTAATACTATAATTCTTCTTATATAAGAATCAGGTGACACCTCATCCGGTTGTCATTTAAAAAAAATTGACAACCAGATGATACTCCCATCTAGTGGTCATTTTTTTTTTAATTACAACAGGATGGCCTGCTCATCCAGTTGTTAATTTTTTTTCAAATGACAACTAGATGGGAGTGTCATCCGGTTCTCATTTCCAAATCAAAATGATAACCGGATGAAACCCATCCGGTTATCATTTTAATTTAGAATTTGGAAATGAGAACCGGATAGCACCCCCATCCTGTTGTTAATTTTTTTTTAAATAACAATCGAATGGGAGTATCATCCAGTTTTCATATAAAGACAATTGTGGTATTAAATTTTTTTATTAGGTGCATGAAGAACTCATCAAAAATAAAATGGTAATAAAAATTATATGAGTTCTTTCTTAAGACGGCCCATTAGAGTCATGGCTTTTACTTTTTACACTCATAAATTTTTATCAGCCACTTTCCTTCATTTTATTGTTGTTACCGAGATGACCCTTTTATCTAAAAACATATATAAACCCTATTCGTTTACACTTTAGTTGCCTCTTAACCCTTTCCTTGTAACTTTTTTTTTTATCAATGGTACGCAGATTTTACATTAATTTTGTTTCATTACAATTCTATTAATTTTAGCTATTATAAAATATTTATACGAAATTCTTAATTCTGTGCATAGAAATTTGAAATATATGTTAGTGTTTTTACCATTTCAAAAAGTACTTTACAAAGCAAATTTTGAAATATAACTTTAATTATCCTACTTCAAAAATTAAAGGGTACTGAAGAGTGTGTATACATTCTTTTAAATAAATGAATAATTTTGATGATAACAATTAAAATAAGGAAGTGGAAGCCCAAATAAAAATTTAGGAAGACATAAATAGTAAATGCCTAAAGTCACACATAAAGGCGGTACTTGCTGAGAAATGGGCCTAATACGGGTTTGGGTAAAGGATTTGTTTCTGCACTCCCATAATTCATAAGGTTTTTTAACTTTTAATTTATACAATTTAAAAAATATTTTTTACATAAAAAAAATTTGTAGATTACACAATCTAAAAATTTATGATTTTTATAAAAAATTTAAATTGTATAATTATAACGTTCCTTATTACAGAATTCATTTTTTTTTTGAAATTACATAATTCAAAAATATTTTCTAAATTATATAATTCAGAAATATTTTTGGATTACATAATTTAAAAACTGTTTTGTACAAAAAATAATTTCTAAATTACATAATCAATTTTTTTTTTAAATTACATAATTTAAAATATTTTCTTTCTTGAAGTCTATCTATCATCATGCAATATATAGACAAGAATAAAAACAATCGGGTGGCAACAAGGGTTGCAGTGGCGAGGAGAGTAATTTTGTCTTTTCATTATCCTATAGGGGTGCACATGAACACTATGTGGCTTCAGAAAGAAATGCCCGAGTGTGTAAAAAGGCCCAGGAAGGGGTTAGTTTGTTTCTGGAACACCAAACCCTAGCAGTTTCACAGTCACCACTTCAAATACAGCGCCATAACATAACATAACCCTTCGAACTCGCCGTTTACTCTCTGCTCCTTCGCATTTTCACTCGCTGCAAATCTCTCTCTCAGGTTTTCTTCTTTTCTCATTCTGTATGGTTACGCTTTTTGCTACTGTTACTGACACCGTACTATTTCCCAGAAAGATGAAGGTGATCGCTGCGTATTTACTTGCCGTCCTCGGAGGCAACGAGACCCCCTCCGCCGCCGTCATCAAGGATATTCTCGGCTCCGGTGCGCTGCATTATTCTCTTCAATCTCTTATTTATTTCAATTTTTTAATTGGTCAGATTAAATAAGCTTTGTAAAGTGATTAGGTTTAGTTATGAATGGCAATATTATTATGTTTTTTGTTTGGTTTAGGTTGAGGTTTTTTGCTCCATTTGTTTTTTTTTTTGTATTATTAGTGAAAAAATTGGTCAGAGGGGTTTCTTTTATTCAGTTGTGTAAGTACATGGTTATTGAGTTTAGATTCGTTGCCCCATTTGAATTTATTTATCAGTACAAAAATTGGGCAAAAGGGTTTGTGATTTAGTTGTTTGCTTACGTGGTTATTGTGGAGAGGTTTTGAAACTGAGGATTGATCATTTCTTTTTATACTTGCAGTTGGTGCAGAAGCAGATAATGATAGGATAGAACAATTTTTGTCTGGAATTAAGGGCAAGGATATAATTGAGGTTATTGCTGCCGGTAGGGAAAAGCTTGCCTCAGTGCCCTCAGGTGGTGGTGCTGTTGCTGTCGCTGCTGCGCCTGGGGGAGGTGGTGCTGCTGCTGCCCCTGCCGCTGAGGCAAAGAAAGAGGAAAAAGTTGAGGAGAAAGAGGAATCCGACGATGTAAGTTCCCTTGCTGCTTCATTCGTCTTTATGTATTGTAGTTGTGATGTACTGTAAATGGTTTTAAAATTTTGGTTGGCATGTGAGTCAATTATAATTGAGTAGCATATTCTGCTGAAGCAATCCCCTTAAGGTTCTGAATTTCTTACTGGTTGGACCTGTAGATCATAGCATAGCAAAAGACAACTTAGATACATGTTTTTATGGTACTTTTAGTATTATTCTTAATCAGAATTGGAGTTTCAGTCTCTTTAATTAATGGTAGCATTTAGAACAAACCTTTATTATTAGAATTGGGAAGCATTACTAAAAAGCACATAATAAGTTGTATTTATGTTTTGTCTCAAAACATAGTAGTGTCAAGACAACTTTCATATTGCCCATATGAACTATGAAGTAACTTTATATAATATTTTTTATGGTCAATTAGCTTTGTATAATATCTAGTACAGCTTGCAAATTTCAAGCTTTTACGGATTTGGGTAATCTGATTTTTCTAATTGCTTATCCTTCAATTTTATTTTGTCTTGCAGGATATGGGTTTCAGTCTCTTCGATTAATTGTAGTCTATTCAGCTTTGTCCAGAACATATTCTCAATTGACACTAGAGATTCTGAGTTTATCAAATTTTTGTTCTAAAGAGTAATGGTAGTGTGTTTTTATATCTCAATGACTGACCAAGTTGGATGAATTTGATTTGATATTTTAGTTTCTTGATGTCATGGAATTTTATTTTGGTATCACAGAAAAGTTCATCTCTTGTTCTACTTTTTGACTATGGCTATCATTATAAGTTAGAAGGACGGTAATTAATGAATCATGCTTTGACATCACTTGATAAAATCACTGTTAGGGTTCTGATTGTATAAATATCTTGATAAATGCTTATTGGTGAAAAATGAGACGATGAAGTGAATCCCAACTTCTCTGAAGTTGAAATGAACTTGTACGTTTTTCTTTTTAGTAAGTTGAACGAGGGAACATTTAAGAAATTAAGTGGATGAGGTGATTTTAATGGATTGGAGAAGTTAGGTTCACTTTATATAAGGGAAAGTTTTTGAATGTTTGATACCACAGAATGTATTGATCTAGCGACTTGGAAAAAATGTTAATTATTAAGTGTTTGGTCGCACTGAGTGTAGATGGGATTTAGATGGGATCGAGTCGTGGACCTTAGCATGTTTCGAATAGCCGACTTATATGTGTTCTCTTGAAGCACACTAGCGAGTAAATGATGCTGCTTTGCAAAACACTGTATGCCGAGTTGGTTGTTCCACCTGCCTCAGTAATCTCCTTAATATAATATCCTATGAAGATAGTCATGGAATATAATCTCGTCTTTGTTAGAACAATAAGTGAATTAATTATAAGTTTTGATTCATGAATTCAAGCAATGCAAGAAGATAATATGAAATCAGAGATATACAAGCATCACTTTAGATTCATGAAGAGACAAAATAAGAGTAAACAGTGGCAAGGTGTGACTCCTCATTTTTTATGCTCATAGCTTTTCATGCTTTTTTTTAAGTTATTCCCTGTGTAACAATTTCAAGCGCAGTTGGACTTTGGTAATTGAAGTCAGTTTTAGACACATTCGTAAGTTTGATTCCATGAACTGATATAATAAGAAGATAAAGAATCAGTTTTATGAGTAAGAACTTTGTCTCTTATCATGCCTCTCGTAATCTAATTTGGGTACCTATGCTTCTTTTCTTCATTCATGCATTTATCATCCTTTCTTTTTTGAGATAATTTGTTCATGAATTTGTAAAGTCTGCATAAAAAATAGTTAGATAATTCACAATAAAACTATGGTTAACATTATAATTATGTGGCAAATCTAACTTATATCTATTATAATTATGTGGCAAATCTAACTTATATCTATTATAATTATTCTCTTAAAGCATTTAGAAAGGTTCATCCCCTCTCATGTGAAGTTATATTAACTCTTAAAATTCAAAAATGATTTTCTTTATTTGTAAACTTGACATACTGAAAACATTCTTCTGTGTGCATTTTTTTTTTAAATTAGACCTTTCCAAAACTATCATTACAATAAAGTTAAAGTTTGGAAAATTTTGAAAGGTCAAAAAGGTATTAGTTGAATGAATTTATAAAAACTTATCGTTTTAAAAATTTCCCATCTTTTATTAGTGCAGATTTTATAACATAGAATTTATAACAGAAAAAAAAATATATAATTGAAATAAACCTTTCCTAAATTTATTAGTGCAGAGTTTATAACAAAATTCCAAGGAAAGTCTGCATAACTTTTGGGTAGGCTAAATAGATCTAGAATTCTCACAACTTTCACCCATTAGAAATTGTTCTATAATGAGAATATGAATGACTAATTTTACTCTCAATAAGAGTTGGATGAAAAGAGATTTAAACTCCTCTAAATACTTGATTTTAAATTTAGGAAAGGCTTATTTCAATTATATTTTTTTTCTATGCTCAATACACTAGTTTGATACCCTTGCCTTATTAATAGATTCACCTTGAAAAATGCTTCCAAACCTATATTGTTGCGAAGAAAAACCAAAGTGGAATTGGTGTTAGGAATAGATAGATTTTAATTAGCTATAATTTGTAAAGGAATGAAATTATAGTAAATTAATTTAGATTTATTTGTATAAAGAATTAATATTGAAATAATTTAATGAGTTTATTATATTATTGAAATTTATCAAAGATTGTTTTATTTTTAGCTAATTTACATGAGTGGGTAATTTTCTGAAACTAAACTCTAATATCTTTATACTTTTATTTATCACATTCTTCGTTTTTCAATTATTTAACAACTTTTTTTAATTTAGATTTCGATTTCTTATTCATCTCTTTATTTTAGTCTCCATCTTATTTATTTTTTATCTTTATTTTTATCTCTTTATTTGTTGTACTTATTTTTATTTAATTTTAAACAAAATATCTTATTTTTTAAAAAGCGAACAAATAAACGTTCTGTAATTTTATAGCTTGAATGGAGCGCTAATACATTGACATTCGATACTCAATTACTAATTGCTCGGCAAACAACAAAATAAACAATTGTGCCAGCCATCTGCGCCCCGCTTCATCAAAAGACACTAAGCTGTTTGAAACCGTTCATGAAAATCAATTTTACATGCCAATATTTTTTAAAATCTTGCGCTAAACATAATCCAGCAATCCATATAAATCTTATTTCTACGTTTTTGTTTTGTTTTGTGGCTTGCAGTGGAAATAGCTGCTGCATATCAAGTGTGGAAAGCGTACGCAGAACCAGGAAGTTGCAAGAGAAAAGAAACAGATACGGTAAATATTATCCCTTGCAATCACATTTCAAACAAAAAAAAGAAAGAAAAAGCACAATAAAGTTCCCGAAATACATAATCCATGGTAAACTGAAGCTAGTTCCAATACAATCTGTGCAAATCACCAAGCATCGTTTCCTTCTTAACACAACCATTATATTTTACTAGCAAAGGAAAGTCCTTCCTTAGCAAGCTGGTCTACATCCGCAACCGGAGGCTGGACCCTAGCAACTTTAGCAATAGCACTGTTTTCTTCAGGAGTTCCACTCTCAAGAAACGCCCCCACAACTTTCCCATCTTTAATCCAGTATGACCCAAACTTAGGCTTTGGTGACGCTGGATTGTTGTCTCCAAAGAGCACTGTGTCACCAACATTGTCGCCATAGAATTGCCATGACAGATCAAATGAACGTGAATAGAAGTATGGAAGGTAATCATACTCCTCAACTGTTTTTCCATCCTCAGCTGCCTTGATGGCCTACATAAAACACGTAATCATAGCGTGAGAAACAGGACAGCAAGCATATATCTACTAAATATGTTAAAGGAACCATTTAACGCTTTCAGTACAGGATCAAGAGGGCACGAAGCTTCTTACCTTCACAGCCTGTTCAGCTGATTTGCGAGAATGATCAACATGTTCAACTCTTCTCAGTTCACCGTATAATTTCAAAGGGAAAGTAGCAACATCACCAACAGCGTATACATCGGAAAGATTAGTTTTGAAGAAGGAATCAGTCTGTAACCAAAACAAATGCCCTCATTGATATTGATAGCAAGAATCACTCTATTCACATAGGATAACATTTTAGACACTGTCAACAAGTCTCCGGATATGCTATCACTCACCTTGATTCCACCCTTCTCCTCTTCAACCTGCCCTTTGAATAAGGCTGTTTGTGGCCTTCCTCCAACGCCAACAACAACAATATCAGCTTCCAGGACTCGGCCATCCTTTAGTTTGACTTCTTTTACCTGAATGGTTGATGAGTTATGCTAAGTTTGATTACGAACTTTATAATGCTATCCCATGACAGGGTTCGAGATTACAAGCAACCATACCTCTCCATCGGAATTAGAAGTGAATCCAACAGCAACAGTTCCTTTAATAATATTGACGCCCTTGTTTGCGTAATACCCTTCATAGAATGCAGCTATATCGGCAGTAAAAAGTCGTGGCACTGCAACATCAAACAGGAGTGTTAGTTCATATATATACATACAAATATATTGGAATACTCCCCAAGCGGGTAGTGGGTGGTGTAAAAAGAAACATCCACTTACTACACCAGGGCTCCGGGTAGACCATGGTAACATCAAGATTGTTGAGTCTCAACACTGCACTAAGCTCCAGACCAATGTATCCTCCCCCAACAACCACAGCTTTCCCATTCTTCTTTGCTTTGATTGCCTCGTACAATTTGTCAGCATCGTCAACCTCTCTCAAATAAAAGATGTTTTTCGCATCAGCTCCTTCCACACCAAAGTCTGTCAGCCTTATAACCTGGCAAATGATAGTATCAGCATTAGTACGTGGCGAACGGGGACAATGCAACATCTCTACTATCTAGTAGCATCCTTACTGTTGAGCCAGTTGCAATAATCAAAGTCTGATAACTGAATGTTTCTCCTGCGGCACTGATCAGTGATTTTGTAGCAAGGTCTGCCTTTACTATTTCAGTACTAAGAATTAACTCTATCCCTGCAATCATCAGAACAATTTGTAAGTTTGTATTATAAAACTCTTAAGATTCATTCTTCCATCAACTTTCCTTTCACTTTATATATGGTCAACTATTGATTCCTAACACCATCGAGTAACAAAACTGAACTAAAACAATGTGGGTAAAAGCCAAAGTCACCTTTTTCTGTGTACCACTCAGGAAGCAACCTTTCTCCTCCACTTCCAACACAGACATGGAACCCAGGAAGTCTAGCAGGGGCTGCAAAATCAAATTGTGCCACCAAGGTAATACTCAGTGAGATTAGCAAGACCAGCTGATGTTTAAATTTCAATGGAGAATTCAACAGAGATGAAAAGTCCAGGACAAACAACAGACATAGCCTCGATTAAATTCAACCCAACAATATATTTTAAGAGATACAATTAACAGAACACTAATACAACATTTTAGAACAATATTAAACCCATAAATGGATTGAGAAAAAAAGAGAAGTACGTATTAATAGCATTACAAACTTACACTCCGGAAAAAGGTAAGCCTTGCTCAGAGCAGGACGTTCATAAGGTGCTACCTGTGCGAACATATACAATACATAAGGGAATATGAAGCAAAAAATAATTGCAACAGGTTCAATAGATAAATATGTGATACAAAATTTGACAAGAATAATGTATATAGAGCATCAGTGGAGATACTACAGAGAATATGCATGAAGTTTGCTTTACCATTTTGGCCATTGGAAACTTGCAACCAGATATAACCACTCAAGGAAATAGCAATAGCACATCTAAATAAAATTGACACGTTAAACTAAAAGCAGAACCATTCCTATTTGAATATTCAACTATATTAATTATAAGATGTACAATTCAAGATCGTACTTGCTGCTTATACGAGTTAGATCAATTATTATTAGAATCACACGATTTACTATTCGAATGACACCGTTCGATATGATTTGACTAACCAAGGATTCATATCATTTGAAGAATCTACCATACATAGATGAATCAGAGTGATTCCATATCATTAAAATTAATTGCAACCTTCATTGTTTTTCCTTTTTTATTTTCTCTTTACCATTTCTTATCAAAGAAATTGAAAATTTCGATAAGCTTGAATAATTAAACAAATTAAAAAATATACATATTTCAAATGTTTCATTTTAATTCTTCTGAAGACATCGCAGAGGCATTACTCACTCACTGTTTGGCTATTTCATTTCTCTATTTTCAATCTTCTAAAACAGCGGCTTCACATAATCAGTTATGATTCTTGAACTAGTTTCATGAGACATACGGTCATTTTCTATGAATTTTACAATTTCATATATTTAATGATAATTTCAGGTTGATAACCTTGCTAAACAAGACAAATAGACAATATGTCCAAGTGCAAGGAAAATCAAACAGAGCACGATAGAAGCGTCAACTTATGCCGAAATGAACTACTAAGATTTGAGAAAATAGAAGGAAGAAAACACAATTTAATTATGAATAAACTATATACCGCTTCCTTGGATATGATAGCCAACTCCCCTGGCTTAACTCCCTGTTTGGCAAACTCCCTCGCCGCATAACCCTGCGATTTCGAAAACTAATTAGCAACAGTATCCACACATCAAAACAAGAGAAAATCAAAGAGTCTTCACACTGATAAATGTTTCTTATTCTGGAATCGCGCAATTCAAGCTCACAGTATTCAAGAACTAACGGAAGCCACTGGAAATGCGAATCGATCCTATTCGCAATCCGTTAATGGATTCTAAAACTCAATTACTCGATTCCATTACTAAACTCAAACGGATTAAGAAGAACATGAAGATAAACGTAAATTACAGTAGAATTTCGAGATCAGTGCATTTGAAAGCGAATCGAAGAAAGTAAAAACCGATAGAGTGGAAACACGAGGTAACAGTGAGAAAAAAAAAAAAAAAAAAAAAAAAACGAAGATGAAAAAGAGAGAGAGAGAGAGTGAGAAACTAACAGCGGCAACTCCTCCACCGACGATGATGTATTTGAAGGTATTGGCCATTGAAGTGAAATGAGAAACGCTGGAAGCTCGGTTAAGTGAATGTGATCCAAGGCACTGTAATGAAAAGATGAATGGTAGTTGTTGTGATTGGTCAGATCCTTTTATTAGGTCTCGGAGGTTATTTTGGGAAACGCAGACCCTGAATGTGAAAGGAATATTGCTGGCGTGGCAGCTTCGTTGACCAATCACAAGTTCCTGCATGACCGTGCTGGCTTTACCAGCATTTTCTACTTTAAAAAATAACAATTTTGCTTGTTTTAAAAAAGCAACATAGGACATGAAATCCTTTCATATTGGAACAAAATCTTAAAATAAAAAAAGAGACAAATAAATATTATTACCGTCAATTTATTCTGAGAAAGTTAGTTGAATAATAATTATTTAAAAATAATAAATTGTTATAATTCAGAAACACAAGTCAAGGTTTATACTTAAAATATATTTATTTCGGTATGTTATGTCGATGTATTAAAACGATTGAAATAATTATAAGATTTTTTTTCCTTAAAATGATTCTTAGACAACCATCACACCAATGATAAGAAGAGAAAGAAAAATAAGTATAATTACGACGTTACAATGTAATAAAGAGAGAGATAAATTATAATAACCGTATTAATGAAATATAATTGTCGGCATCCATCCTTAAAACATGATTATCCTTCTTTTTTAAACGATAACTATATCAATCTGATTATGCAATTGTAGGTAGAGCATGTGCATGCAAAATAATGTTTAAAATGCATGGTAGAATAATAATTTTCTCTCTCTTTCTTATATATATATATATATATAAACAAAACAATCATAAATTCTAAACTACACAATATATTTACTAATATTTTTGTTTATTCTTTTAGTTATTATTTTGTTAATTTTTATTTTTATTATTTAAAGACTAAATGTTTAAGTGATATTTAAACTTATTCTCCCTTTGCAATTTTATTAACATCACTGTTATTATTTGACTAATTTAGTAATTGAGAGTTTTTTTTTAAGATAATTCTTTCTTCAATCCTTTAATACTTTTATTAGATTCATTTATTAGGAATTTTTAACTCGACTTGAAAGTTAAAACTCTTTTAATAATTTTTGTATAAAAATTATCTGTTTCATATAAGAACATATCATCACAGACTTTAGCAAAAAGTCCACTTTTTTTTTATGGTTCTTATAACAAGTCATACTATTATTTATTTTTTTCATCAAACTATGAAAATAGACCCATCAATGATTGTCAATGGTCTTAAGTTTTTTTAAAAAATATATATATTTTCAAAATAATGAGAAAATAATAAAGGTCAAAATCATACCTTAACAACAAAATATGAACATAATTAATTAATCTAAAGCTCATTGGTAACAATACCAAATTGAACCAATAACATTAAGTATAACTTAAAGTCTTAAAACGATCAATTGAATATATAGGTTTGTCACTCTCAACAATACCAATATGTCAAGTACAATAAATAGTTAGATTCACATAATAATACACAAATATGAAGAGTTTAAACTTATTTACTTGATGCATACATCTTTGTAAATAAGATTATTGTATAGAATATGAAGAGTTGAGGCTTAAATGGTGGGCACTCGTAACTTATAAACTAAGACTCTTGTTTTTTAGAACTAATCTTGAATACAAATCAATGTATCTTAAAATTCTACTCTGAAAAATAGAAAAAATATTTTTTTACACTTTTATTTGCAAGAAAATTAGAAATAGCGAAAGAAATATTCTTTTATATTTTTTCTTTTAATTTTCTTTGTATTTTTAATGTTGTATTCCAAGTTTATTTTATTTATTTTTCTTTTATTAATTTCTTGTAATAACTTTTTCTTCTTGTAAGATAAATATTTCTTAATTTATGATCACAAAAAAAAAAATCCAATTAAAGAGGATGACATGTGAACTCGTTCAATTGTTTTATTTTTTATCAAATCCTTTATCTAAGTCAAAAAGTTTTCCATATGTGAATACCATTTAATGATCTGATATCATTTACCAAAGTTAATACCTTAAAAATTGATAGCTTGGCAAAAATATCTATTACCAACAACTTATCCTTATATATCTTTGTCATATATAAAACGGTTAAAATTCATATTTTTATTAAATAACATAAATAAATGTGTTTGACAAATAAGAAAATATATTATACGAGTTCACAAAAGTGTTTATACTGTTTCGTTATAAGAAAGCAATTGTCCGCAAAAAGCAAAGATAAGTTGCTAGAATAATAATTAAGAAAAGCAATTATTATTATTATTATTATTATTATTATTATTATTATTATTATTATTATTATTATTATATATATATATATATATATATATATATATATATATTAATTAGTAAAAGAAGAAGAAAGTATTTCACAGCTATTTCTATTTTCACTTTTTTAATTTAAAAGGATTTTGAATAAAAAAATAGTAAATTGTATGAAATTATTTAAGTAAACGTGATAAATAAATTAAAAACTATTTACATTTCTTCTAAGTTCTACTCATTTTCTTTGTAATATTTTATTTCCTTTTATGCCCTTAACTATCCTAATATGACTCTTCTTTCTTATCATAAAATGCATCGTGAAATGGCGCCTTATCACGTCCAGGTTCATAAGTGTCGCACAAAAGCAAATACTTGAATAGAAAAGGTTTCTTAAATTAAAACTCATTAGTACATCCGGCCTTTTAAAATTCAAAATTGATGGACCATTAAAATTGACCATCGGATGAAATAATTAAAAATAATTAATGGTTGGAACGAATAATCGGTAATATGTTAGTTAAGATTTAAAATATATATTTTTTAATTTCAAAATTGGCCTTTGTTCATGCAATTGTTTCTTTCTAAAGTATGAACCAAACTTTTTAATTTTTCATACAGTGTGATCGCTTCTACTTTTTCCCCCAAACAAAGGTTTCCTTATTAGAATGAAGGTCTTTCATTCAGCTTAATTATATTAAGTAAGCATGATCGAACTGAAGACGACAAGATTTCGACAACTAATTGCTCTCGAAGTGACAACAAGAAAATCCTAAATTTGTATATTGAATCTTCAATTTTATTCCTCGTACTTGGTCCCGATAGGAGCCCAACTTGACGAGTTAAGATCTAGTACAAGTGTGAAAAGTGTTAAAAGGATGAAAAAATTACACCTTTCATGTAATATTATCTATTATTTATTAAATTAAAAATTATGTTATATTATTTATTAAATTAAAAATTATGTTACTTTCATGTAATATTATCTATTATTTATTAAATTAAAAATTATGTTATATTATTTATTAAATTAAAAATTATGTTATATTAAGAAGTGAATTTTAATTCAGACTCAATTTTATAAAACCAAATTATTGAAAGGCCTCATCAGTAGTTGATGTGGAATTTCCAATACACTTCCTCACAGACTTCTCTTGTTGTATTTATGATATCACTTGTAGTTGTTAGGAGAATCTGAAGAGCATAGTCCGAGAGATCTCACAAAAAGAAAAAATAGGTCAAACATACATAAAAGAATGACATCACTTTTAACCCAAAACCTTAAGACGTTAGGTTTATCGGTATCTATTTTTCTCATATATTGCTTAAATTTTTTCATTTTTATTCAATGTGAGACTTAGACTCGCACTTGAATTCCTAACAATTTCCCTCTCAAGTGAGACTTCCCATCATATGAGTTGATCACTTGTTGTATTTATGATACTAACAATCTTATTAGAATATGTTTTGATACCATTCAGAATATCCATTTTACAAATAAATTATTGAAATATTTTATTTCTAATCGATGTAGAATTTTCAACACTTATAAAATAAAATAATAAATTTTAAACATTCATTATTTTAATATTATAATATAGTATAATTAGTAGTTCATATATAGATCACTTATAATATCGAACTCATTTTAAATTTACATTAATATATCTTGAATATAAGCATTATATAAAAATATTTTTTATTATAATTATATTACGTTACAACTACTTTATTTCTCCTTTTAAGTTTCAAACTTACAAATAACTTGTTATATTAATTTATATTTATATATTTTTTATTTAATTAATAAAATGATGAAAACGACAACGTATTAACTTTAAAGGATTGTAAACAATAGCATTTGGTATATTTAATATCTATAGTTGAACAAACTTTTTTTCCTAACACCTAAATTTCATTTTTTTAATCTATCTTCTTTTAAACAACAAAGTAAAAACAGATTAAATATTATTTATACTTATATGAACTAAAAAAATAAAATAACATATGTAAAAACTAAAATGGATGATTTTTGTGTATAAGTACAAAAGATCTCGTATTTATTAGAAAGATCAATTAATAATATATAAAATACCTTCAAACATTATCTTATAAAGTGATTTATTAAGGTTGAGTTAGTCTTAAATTTCATTTCTTAAAATGATATTTATTAATAAAAAAATAGTCATTTCTAAAAAAATAATATCACGTTAGTTAAAATAAAACTAATGTAAAGAAAAATGCGATATCATTTTTAAAATATATAAACACACATTAACAAAAATAGGATGATATTTTTGAAATATATAAACACATACACACACTATTATGTTTTACCAAAAATAATATTAGGCTATTTAAGTGGGATAAGGAATGATATGGAAAAAAAGGTAAGATAAAATGGATATAATGTATAAAAATAAAAAAGAAAGAAAATAAAATTTAGAACTTGCATGATTGAGAAAGAAAATAAATAAAAAGTAAGGAAAAAAAATAAGTCTCACGTATTTGATTCTACATCTTAAAAAAGAGTTATTTTTCATTCAAATTTCACATATACTAATATATATATATATATATATATATATATATATATATATATATATATATATATATATATATTTGATTATCTAATTATCATCATTAAAATAACTACAAATTTGAATGAGAATTTGCCTTTAAATAATTATTTATAAGTATGTCCAAAAACTAATTTTGTTTAATTCATAAATAAATTATTAAAGTACACTCACTTATATGATTTCCATATGAAGATTATAATAAATAAGTATTTTATATAATTAAAAGGTATTTATTTATAAGGTTTAAATATATTAATTTATCATATAGTACAGATTTTTATTTATATAATTATTTTCAAACTTTAAATATATTTAAATTTTGAAAATGATACCCATTCCATAGTTAAAAAATATATGGAACCAACATAGTTTTTTTTTTTCACTTTCTCACTATTTATTCTTCTAGAAAGTCAACTCTGCACCATTTCATCCATTTTTTTCTATCTACCGCCACTGATTTGAACGGAAGAAAGATGAGATTCCAAATGGTAAATTTTATCCACGTCAGCCGTGATGTCAATTGTATATCTCTGTATTATTGAAAACAACAACTCCCAACAACTTTCGAATACAATATAAATGTAAACAGGGGTATTAATTACTCAAAAAAAAAAATACTTTTTTTTTCATCATATCACATACTTTGTTAAGATTTTATTTTTTTATTTTAATGTAACATGTTTATAAAACTCATTTATATCTTTTATTTACATTTTACTATAAATATAATTTTTACAAATTTTTAAAAAATATACGAAAAGTTAGACTCTTGTTTAGTAAAATTTCTTATAAATCTAATTCTTAAAATTTTAATATAATTAACAGGTAAAAATTAGTTTTTTTTATCATGATTTACTTCCAAAAATATTTGAGAACTACAGTTTTTTAATTGGAAAACATTTTGATATTTTCTTTTTTATTTAGAATTCATTGTCATGTATTTTTTTATTTGATTTTTTTCTCATCAATTGTCAACTGATATCCATCAATAATTTTTCATTTTTGTTTATCTTTTACTATTTGAAAAAAAAAAAAAACAAGTTAACGACTTATGTCATTGGTTATCTTTGAATAAAATAAACCGTTTCCTAAAGTCGTTGAACTACGTAATTGATATCAAGATAACAAGACCAACTAGTCTAAGGCATTTGTCAGAGTCTGAGTAAAGAAAGATGGGATCACCATAAAAACTAGACAAAATTTAAGAACACCAAAATCATTAATTCCAAAGTGTTGATCCAGTGTCTGTTTAGAAGAATTAATGATGGACAGAAAATTTTCAAAAACAACAATGTCATCAAGTTCTCAAAGTTTGATCTTTAACTCGAGCAGAGAATGATCAAAATTGGTATATGTAAATCCCACAAAAATCAGCAAAAGCTGGACAATTTCTCATACTGGCTCTTTAATCCGCGTAAAGATTTGGTTAACTTTACATGAGCTTTATTTCTTCTCATGTTCAACACTCTAGGAAATTTCCATTTATGCTTTCCATCAATGAAAACATTATTTGTTCTTACACAATTCTTGAAGACCTTCCGAGCTAGCCTAAAGCATCCCGAATAGCTCTCGTCCTCGACTGTTGCTGTCTTTTGCTTACACTTTCCTTCCTGACGATCCGGCTTCCGTGGAATCAGTGTTCGCCTATGTCCGACAATAGCTCGCCTCTGCTTCGCCACAGGTGGGAGGTACCTGCAATAACACTCCGACGCTCAAGTAAGTGTTTGGTTATCGGAATATATGATAATTAGTTTTTATCCTTTTTTATCATTGCTTACCTTTGACCTTACTTATCCACATATTTATACCTTACTTATCCACATATTTATAGGGTTTATAATTGACTTCTTACTTACGTTATGTCAGCTTTTGCATACTGTTTTGACAGAGGTTTTTTGCACGCTTCAACTACTTAGTCATCAGTTTGAGACGATGAGTGGTCGTCCTCGGTTGAGAGCTTATCTTTTTAAGGGTGATATTATGCTGTTAGGGTGACAAGTGGTCGCCCTAGGGCGGATAGTACACTTTCCCCCAAGCTTGAGTGATAGTATGAGCGAAAAGGTTTAAGTGGTTACTACTCGCTTCCTATCGGGTTGGGTTTTCCTTTGTCATCGGTGACCGGGAAGGTGGGGTTTTGCTTAATTGTGTGTATTTATGAAAAATTGGTGTTGCCTTACGGATTTCTCAGGATTTCTAAGGGTTGTTGTGGCACCTTTCAGACCTTGTTGCCCAAAGCAGATGATGACGTGTGCTTCTTAGAAAAAAGGGCCCATTGATCTGATGGTGAGAAGTCGATTATGCACTGTTCAGATTTCTTGGGAGACGAGTTGCTTCTCTAAATATTCATGCTGGGACCATTGGGGAACTCGTGCTTTTCCATTATCTCCGATATCCGGCAACTCTTGAGTTACGTAGTGGCTAGGTGCAGCGCGTTCGTTCCTAGAGGTAACAATGTCGTCCCTGTCTGGTTTTTCTGAGTCTACGGGCAGTGTCTCCTCTAGTGCTAGGATTGAGTCTAGAATTTCTGAGGGTTCGCCCAACGTATCCGAGGAAGTGTCCGGCAGTGGTCATGATGAGCCTTTGGAGCAGCCCAACATGGCCGGTATGCTACCATCTGAGCTTGCTGAGAGTAACCTTCCTTGGCACCTTGGATATGAATGGGCGAGCTCTCTAGTCACTGATCGGTTTTCTAGGTATAGGTGGTCATCCATAGTGAATACTTATGCCGCAGTCGTTCCTATGTTTACCACCGGGAAGACAAGTGCAGAGCTGTTTGCTGAGCGCTGTACACCAGTAGATAATGTATGTCATGGTCGAGAGGGTCACGACCATGACTTCTTTTACATTTATCCTTGCTTATTTACAGACTCGCACGTCTGCCTTCCTTTAGATGATTATACTGTGGACGTGCTTCATATTCTGAATGTGGCGCCCACTCAGTTGCATCCCAATTCTTGGGCGTCACTCCAGGCGTCTCAGCTTCTTGTCGAGATGTTTCGCCTTCATCCTTCTCCTCACGTATTTCTTTCTTATTATAGTACCCGCCCCTGTAATCCTGTTAGATGGGTTTCTTTAGTCAGTCAGTCCCATAATGTGCTTTTTACTCCTTTTTCTTCTTCTTATAAATATTTCAAAGATTCTTTTTTCAAAATAGTCATAACCCCTGCCGGTAGGTATCATTTCTTTAACGGGGATGTTCCTAAGTTTCCGTTGTATTGGACTTGGGATCCTGTCCACTATCTGTCTTGGCCGAGATCTCCTACGACCAAGGACGACAAGAAGATATTTCAAATAATGGACCAACTTCCCCAAAAGCTCAATGTCCGCTTCATTCTAAAGCTTTATCTTTCTTCACACCGATGAGTGGATTTATATAGTATGTTTATTTTATTTTACCGTTATGACCTCAGTTTTTAACTCTGTTGAATTTATTTATTTTATGGCAGGCATTATGACTCAATGTGAACTTGCGTTTCTTGATCGCCTGAAGAAGATTAAAGACTATCGCGTAGCCACTGATCAAGTTGTCGGTGAGGGTTCGGCCCCAACACCCTTCCTTGATTAAGTTCCTCCTCCTCCTGAATCCGAGAAAAGGAAAAGAAAGACAAGTCCAAGGAGGATACGAAGGGAAAGGATAAAAGGGTTTGGTGGATTCCCCTTTTGTCTCCGACCTTAATTTTGCTAAGGGCACAAGCATGTTCCTTCCCTTTGCCGAGAGGAAAACTTTAAGTGGGAGCTCCACCTTGGACTTGGTGAATACATGCTTGGAAATGCATAACCGGACACTGGCTATTACCAAGGTTATCCGTGCCCACGTGATGAACGGAGGCGTGGTCGAACTGGCTAAAATTAAAGAGGAATTGTCGGTCTCTACCACCTCTTTGAAGGAAGCCCATGATGTCAATGTTGCTCTTGGTGAGGCTTTGAGGACTACCGAGTTGAACCTGAAGAAGGTTGAGCAAGAGCAAGACGCCTTGAGAACTTACTCGGAAGAGGTGAAAAAACAGAATGAGAGGCTCTTGACGGATGTCTGAGAACTTGAACAGTCTTTGTCCGAGACTACATTGGCTCATGAGGAGGTGGTATCTGAGGAGGCGCAAATGGGGATTGAGCTGAACGAGCTGAAAGATTATATACTTGACTTGCACAAGGAATCTTTTGAACAAGTTGTGCGTCAAGCGGTATTTCTTTATGATGTTCTTGAACAAAACGATATGGATCCGGACAAGGACGTTTTTAACGGCCGCTTGATGTCCATCAAAGAGATTCCCACTGCACCCGACGAGTCTGCCGCTGCTGATAAGGGCGATAATGACTTGGTAGAGGGGAAGGAGGCGGAAGGTGATGATGGAATGAGAGGGGAGGAATACCTGACTTATGTTATATTTTCTTTTGTAAATGATTTTTTGTATAGTTGCCATAGGCAGCTCTTTTTTGATAGTTGGCTTTATGGTTAAGCCGATACCTTATTGTAGCCGCCCTTTTATGAATGAGAAGATTATCCTTTTGCCTTCATTTGTCTTGTTTCTTTTACCTTGTTGTCTCTTAATTATTGATGCGCACTATTTTCGGATTGCTATCGCTTCGCTCCGAGATTGTTTGTGTTTTGATAACTTGTTATTATGCTTTGATGGGTTGAGACACACTAGGGTGGGCAGCTACTTGGGATAATTCACCATGAAGTAAACTGCTCAATTGTGTCTGTTGGGGTTTCACAATTGAGTGAAATGGCCCCGGAATATATCGGCTTGACCACCGTGGCAGGATAGTCACGATGGAGTGACGATTACTTAATACTTATATATCAGTTTTTGAGGCAATGAGTTCCTACAATAAGAATTATGTGTGGAATAAAATTACTTTCATTTATAAATTTGCATTAGGGGCCTCGTTAAAACCTTGTCAGCGAAAACCCTCCTTAGGGACAAAACATCGGTCAAGGAAAGAGTGCCCTTACAATAGATTAACTAAAATAAAAATTAAGGTGTGTGGCGTTCCACGTTCTCGGTATTGCTTGTCCGAATTGGTGTTCCAGGCGATATGTGCCTTTCCCTGTTGTAGTTGAAATGCGAAAAGGCCCTTCCCAATTTGCCGAAAACTTACCCTCATGCTTTCTTGCTTCGTTGCGTATCCTCCATACTAAGTCTCCTGGGAGAAACCTTCTTGATTTTACTTTTGTATTATACCTTCGGGCAGCTCGAACTTTACTAGCTTGCTCCCGGATCTGAGCCTTGTCTCTGAGTTCGTTGATGATGTCTAAATTGACCATGAGACTTTCATTGTTGAGATCCATTTGCTCTATCTGCCGTCGCAAGGTTGACTCTTCTACTTCTACCGGGATCATTGTGTCTGTCACATATACCATGTTGTACGGGGTTTCTCCTTTTGTTGATTGCGGTGTGCATCGATACGCCCATAGTACTTCCAACAGCTCTTATGGCCATCTGCCTTTTGCGATCCCCAACCTCTTCTTCAACTCATTGAGGGTAACTTGTTTGGCTGCCTCCGCCTGGCCGTTAGTTTGGAGATGTTCCACCGAGCTGGTGACATGTCGGATGCCTAACCCCTCATAATATGCAATCAATGCTTGATCAACAAATTGACGATCATTGTCCAAGACTATTGTGTGAGGTATTCCGAACCTGCAGATGATGCTCTTCGATACAAATCCCTTGACCTTTGCTGTTGTGATGGTTGCTAATGGTTCGACTTCGATCCATTTTGTGAAGTAGTCTATTCCTACCAAGAGAAATTTGCATTGTCCTTTCCCTGAGGGAAAAGGGCCGATTATGTCCATCCCCCACATTGCAAATGGCCAAGGTGATGTGATGTTATGCAGAGTTTCCGGATGACTATGAATGAGGTTGCCATACTCCTGGCATTTTTCACACTTTTTAGAATATTCAGCACAATTAACCTTCATAGTTGGCCAGTAGTACCCAGCCTTAAGGATCCTGGTAAGGGTACTTCTCGCCCCTGTGTGTAATCCGCATATCCCTTGATGCAACTCTTCCATGATGTACTTAGCTTGTTCACTGGTCACACATTTTAACAGGGGATGTGTGTACCCCCTCTTGTATAGTTCCGGGCCTATCAGTGTAAACTGACTACTTTTCATCCTCATCAGTCGCTCATCCTCATTCTTACATTGTCCAGTCAGAAGTTATTAGCGTATGGGCTCAAACCATGCTCCTTCTATTTCTTCAAGGCAACAGATAAACTTTCCTTTGTCAACACTAGGTTTCTCCACAAATTGTTGAACTATAGATCTGTGATGACTCCTTTTTTTGGTGCTGGCTAATTTGGATAGTAGGTCAGCACGTGAGTTGTGTTCATGCCTGATGTGTTCAATTCTAGCTGATGAGAAGGTTTGCAAAAGTGCTTGAACCTTATGATGGTATTTCAATAGTAACGGGTCCTTAACTTGGTATTCTCCAATCGTGTGTCCAACTGTTAACTGTGAGTCACTTCTGCATATCACATCTCTAGCACCCATGTCTCGGGCTAACTCTAGTTCTGCTATCAAGGCCTCGTACTCGGCCTGGTTATTCGAGGTTTTGAATCCGAAACGTAGAGACTGCTCAATTAGTATCTTACCTGGGCCCTCTAGTACTACTCCTACTTCAACACCTTTACTGCTCGATGATCCGTCCATATACAGGATCCATTCCGGTTGCTTACCGTTTGTTGAGGGCTCTTGCCCCATTTATACTACAAAATCTGCTAAAACTTGCGCTTTGATTGCCCCTCGCGGTTCATACTTTATTGCATATTATGATAACTCGACTGACCACATTATCATCCACCTAGCGAGGTCAGGTTTAGACAATATCCGAGCTATCAGATAATCCGTCCTCACTATCACTTCATGGTTTTGGAAATAAGCGCGCATTCTTCTTGTCGTGACTATTAAAGCTAGCGCTACTTTTTCAATCATCTGATACCTTGTTTCCGCCTCTTGCAGGGTCCAGCTAATGAAGTAGACATGTCGTTGCTATCTGTTGATTTCTTGGACTAGGGCTGCACTCACTGTCTCTCCTGATACCGACAAGTAAACAACGATGGGTTGGTTAGGACAAGACTTTTGTATTACTGGTGGGGAGGCTAGGAATGTTTTTAACCGGGTGAACACATCTTCACATTCTTCATCCCATTTAAAGCGCGACGCTTTTTTTAACAAGCTCAGAATGGGCTTGATATTTTCAGCCATTTTTGGGATGAATCGTGATAGGGCCACCACTTTCCCAACCAGGCGTTGTACATCTTTGATACTTATCGGGCTTTTATTTCCATAATCGCTTGACATTTATCCGAATTAGCTTCGATTCCTCTATTGGTTAGCATAAAACCGAGGAACTTTCCTCTTTCCACACCAAAAATGCACTTTTCCGGGTTCAGCCGCATTCCTACCGCCTTGAGTGCCTCAAAAGCTTGGTTTAAATCTTGGATGTGTTGAGTGCATGATGAGGATTTGACAACCATGTCATCAACATATATCTCTACACTGTGCCCGATCAGTCCTTTGGAAACCTTGTCCATCAACCTCTGGTAGGTTGCTCCTGCGTTCTTCAGCCCAAAGGGCATGACTTCATATACGTAATTGGTGTCATCAGTCATGAAGGTTGTCTTGGCTATATCATGGGGATGCATGCTGATTTGCTTGTACCCAGAAAAAGTGTCTAGAAATCTCATATATTTGTGCCCAGCCGCCCCATCAACGAGGCGATCTATACTCGGTAAAGGGTAAGAATCTTTCGGGCATGCTTTGTTTAAGTCGATGTAGTTTGTGCACATCCTCCACTTGCCATTTGGCTTTCTAACTAATACTACATTTGCCAGCCAAGTGGTGTAATGCGCTTCTCGGATGAACTCGACTTGTAACAGCTTCTCGGCCTCTTCTTTTGCAGCCACACTCTTTTCTTCCCCTAGTTTTCTCTTTTTTTGGGTGACTGGCTTGACATCTTTGAATGTTGATAGTCGGTGCATCATGATTGAAGGATCCACACCTGACATATGTGCGACGGTCCATGCAAAAACATCTGCGTTCTTTTGCAAGGTACGACTGAGTTGGTCAACGTTATCTTTAGACAAGGAGACGCCCATCCTGGTCATCTTGTTTCCTCCTATCAAGGGCACATAACACGTTTCCTCTTTTGGTTCCACACTGACTTCCTCGAACCTGGGATCTAACTCGGTTACCGCCACCAGGTGACTTCTCTTAACTACACTTTTTGTGGTTTGGCTGGCTGTCTTGACTAATGGTTTGATTCTCAGACTAGCCACGTAGCATTCTCGAGCTATTTTCTGGTCAACATGCACCGTGATGATGTCGCCTGTAGGAGAAGGAAATTTCATGGCTAAATGGGGTGTTGAAACTATGGCGCCTAGCAGCTTCAAAGGTGGCCTCCCCAAAAGGACATTGTAGGATGTATTGGCTTCTATTAGTAGGTAACGTACCTTTATGGTCTTCGCTTGGGACCTTCCTCCCCCAAACTTGGTGTACAGGTCAATGTAGCCTTTTGTGTCTACTCGTTCCCCTGAGAATTCGACAATTTGAACTTCATGTGACTGTATTTCACTTTCCGAAATTTGTAGCTTCTTGAATGTACCCCAATACAGTACGTCAACAGAACTCCCTTATCTACCAAGGTTTTTTTGACAACAAAATTTTCTATCTCAACCGTAATGACCATGGGATCGTCCTGAAATGGGTCAATTCCCTTGAAGTCCGCATTGGTGAATGTGATCGACGATATCCTCTGCCGGATAGGCTTTACTGTTGCGTTCACTGCCTGTACCGCTTGTAGGTGTTTTTTCTGGCTGAGGCTGATGAGCCCCCACTAGCAAACCTCCTGCTATAGTGTTGATGACTCCTCTGATTTTTGGAGTCCGTTCCGCTTGCAAGGGTGGGGACTGCCGGGAAGTCCTCGCCTCTTCAACTATCCTTCTACGAGGTTCTCCTCGTGCCTCCCTTCTCCTGTTGGGAGTTTGCTATCTTCTTGCCGTCCTGTGCGGACTTCTCACAAATTGCCTCAGATAGCCCGCTAAATTAAATTTTCAATGTTGTCCTTTAATGCCACACATTCCTCTGTGGTGTAACCTTAATTTTGGTGAAAACGACAGTGCTTGGTGATATCGGCATTCCTAGGGGTTGCTGCTTTCCTGAGGGCAGGTATAAGGTCAGCGCTGAGTGCTTCTTCGAGAATTCACCCCTGTTGGTGTTAAGGGGCGTGTAATTTGCGAATCGAAGTAACCTGGTCTCCTTCGGTTGTACTGGTGGTGGCGGGAGAAAAGGTACTCTTTCTTTGGTTCTGTCTTGAAAGGACGCTCTTTCCTTGTCTGGTCGATATTGTGAGCCTGAGTGCTCTGCCTTTAATTGTCCGCCGAAGTCTCTCAGCTCTTCTAGGTGCATGAACTTGGCTGCCCTCTCCCTCATTTCGTTCATGTTAGCCGCGGGCTTTTCGCATAAGCTATCGGTAAAGGGGTCGAGTCTGAAAGCCATGACCATATGATGAAGTGCCACCTCCGAATTAAGGTTTCGGATTTGGAGGGCTACTTGATTGAATCTATCCATGAACGTCCTGAGAGATTCCCCTTTTCCTTGGCGTATGTTTATGAGGGCGATCGAGGTTAGATGATGAGGTCTGCTTGTCGCAAATTGCGTGGTGAATAGGTTCACCGGAGTCTTGAAGGAATCGATGGAGTATGAGGGAAGCTTAGTAAACCAGCTCAACGACATCCCCTTCAGGCTGTTGGGGAATACTCGGCACATTATGGCTTCACTGGTAGTGAACAATCCGATGTTAGTGGTATACACGTCAATGTGCTCATCGGGGTCTGTAGAGCTGTCATATCGATCATGGTCAGTCCCCTCCATTTGGCCGGTAGTTTAACATTTATGATGCCATCCACGAATGGGTGACGTAGCTCGACCAGGTTTGAGGTCTCACCCGTTTGGTAGGACACCTCGTCTTTCCTCTCGGGATTAGGGGTGTTTGCTTTCGAACGACTAGATATCGTGATCACCTTGGTCTTATCAGCCCTTTCTCCTAACAATCTCTTATTCATCTCTTCATTCTCCTGCCTGAGGGTATGCAGGACTTGCTCGTTCTGCTATCTCAGTAGGCGGAGATCATCCTCGTTTTTCTGTCTGATGACCCGCATCTCCTCCTCTCCTTTCTGCTTTATATCAGCCATCTCCTTTTGTAACGACAACAACAAAGCCATCGGATCTACTCCAGCCATTGTTCAATCCGGTCTCTGCTCGTTTACCTAACTGCGGGTTAATACCATTTAAGTTCTTTACGCTACTCTTCGGACCCCACTTTGGGTGCCAATTTGTTCTTACACAATTCTTGAGGACCTTCCGAGCTAGCCTTAAGCATCCCGAATAGCTTCCGTCCTTGATTGTTGCTACCTCTTGCTTACACTTTCCTTCCTGATGATCTGGCTTCCGTGGAATTAGTGTTTCCCTATGTTCGACAATAGCTTGCCTTTGCTTCGCCACAGGTGGGAGGTACATGTGATGACACTCCGACGCTCAAGTAAGTGTCCGGTTATCGGAATATATGATAATTATTTTTTATCCTTTTTTATCACTGCTTACCTTTGGCCTTACTTACCCACATATTTATAGGGTTTATAATTGACTTCTTACTTACGCTATGTCAACTTTTGCAGACTGTTTTGACAGAGATTACTTGCATGCTTCAACTACCTAGTCATCGATTTGAGACGATGAATAGTCGTCCTCGGTTGAGAGCTTATCTTTTTAAGGATGACATTATACTGTTAGGGCGACAAGTGATCGCTCTAGGACGGATAGTACACTACTCATATCTTGTTGATGAACATATCAACTATGGATAGTTGATAGAGGATAAACCAAATAATAATCAGATTGTGTTAAATTTCGCACTCGAAAAAATTTGATGAACATATTAATAGTTGATAGAAATAAACCAAATAATAATCTGATTGTGTTGAGTTTGGCACTGGAAATTTTTTGTTGGCTTGATAAGTCATTGGCAACCAAAACATACCAATCCATGTGCCTTTATTTTCATATTTGTTAATAAAGTATTGTTATAAGTGTTTAGTGATATTTAATATATATTGAAGGTATGTTTGAAGTATTTAGAGATATTCATCTTACGTTTCTTTTACTTTTTTTTTAACTTTCAGTGCACCATTATAAAATTCTAAAAGTTATTTTCATTCTTCTTTGAATATGCTATAAAATGTAAGAAAAAATTGAAAGAAAAATAATTAAAATAGAGATCATTTCAAATTTTTTTCTAAATTTTGTACTACAAATTTTTTATCTCTAGAACACTATCAACAAAATGGTAAGAGAGTTGTAGATTCTTTTTAAGATGGATGTCACGAAAGATAATAAATCACACAAAGTTTCAATAAAATTTAAACTTTGATATAACTTTACACACTATTCATTAACATATAAAAAGTTTAGATAATTTTTATAAAAAAATATAAATAATATATTATTGACTTTGCTATTTTCATATTTTTAGATATATAAATGACATCTTAATATATTAGGTCTTTCCTCCTCATTTGAAAGATGTGTATTAATGTGATAAGTTAAAATTAATATATTATTAGAGAAATGTCATATTATGTCGCTTGTGGTGTTTTTTAAGAGGAAGTCATGTAAAATATATTAGAAGTTGCTATAATTATCTTAGTGTTAACAAAATATTTTATAGGGAGGTTATGATTGTTATCTTGGTTATAAAAAATTCTATAATTCATTATTATATTATAGATGTTTATGTTGGAATGAGATTCTACTTTAATCAAGTCTTTTATCGTCCTTAGTTTATTTCTTTGATTTTTGAAAAAAAATAACAACGTAAAAGCTACAAAGTTTTGGACTTTTAGCTATTTCACATTTTAATATTTTTCTTTCTTTTATTAGTCTAGACTATTTTCGTTTCTAACAGTTTGGTTATATGTTTTTGAGCATAAGTTTAGTTTAGTCTCTTATTTTTGTATTTGTTTTTTTTATAAACTGTTTAACTACAGTATGAAACATTCGTAATAATGTCTAATATGTAGATTTTTAAATAAAAAATAAATTCAATGTTCATAACATTTGTTAATTATTATTAAAATTATTTTTATATAATAATTAAAAATAATATTTCATCTTTAATATTTATTAATAAGTTTGAGTATACGGAGAAATTCTTTTTTTCATATAAAATAAAACATATAAAAAAAAATACCTTTTTAACATGTAAAACATTGTCATTTAATTTATGGAGATGCATAATTGAATTAAATTATTATGTTCAAAATATTCTTTACAATAATTTTAATTCAATTTATTTTATAATTTTCCTTTCAATGTAATATACAAATATGAACTGTTTAGTTAATAGAATGAACAATTAATCTAAAAATATTATATACAATTTACATTTTACTTCATTTCACTTTTATTTCAAATTTCATATGATCAGATAAATTACAAATATGCCCTTTGCTAACTTTTTCATTTTCGGTGTTTATATGGACCGAGAGGTCCCTGTAAAGAACCCAGTGCCAAGTGATCGAAGCCCAGTGGTGTGTGATTTGCGAACTCTCCACGTATTCGGATAAAGCACCCGTCTTGCCACGTCATCATCTTTCCCTTCTTTCTCTCTTCCGTGTCCGTGTGGCCAAATAAACGCTCACACCGTTTTCTTTCACTGTTTATTTTTTTCCCTCTCTTTCTCTGCTCCAACCACAACTCAATCCTCCTCTAACGGATTCTGCATCCACACTACATGGCAGTAACATTGCGCGGCAGCAATAGCTTTCTCGCGTTAAGGTGAAAATCGATTTCTCCTTCTCTCTATCTTTCTTTTTCTTGCTGGTTACGATTTACGGTTATTTGCTGAGTGTGGAGGCGCCTAGGTTTTCATGTAGATTACGATTCAAGATTGAAACATTTGTGCTTGTTGTGTAGCTTTCGCTGAAGTTGCTTGAGCGAATTTGTAACAGTAATTATAGTTCGGGAATTGCTTCTTCATTTCCCTATTTAGAACTCTTGCCTGTTGCAGCATGGAAATGAGTGTTTTCCATCGGTGAAGAATGAAATAGTTGAGACTATTTACGGCTTGTGATGTATGGTTTTATTGCAATTTCTTTAGATGATAATGATACGGCTGTGTGTTGTTATCGAGTTTGAGAGAGTTGAATGATAGAAGGATGTAATGCGTAATTACTATCTTCGTTTTGCACCACCTCTGCAAGACATAGTGTATTTGGTCTGATTGAACTGATGCTTTATGTTTTCGTTTTTATTGCATTCTCTTTGAGCTGAGTATTTGTATATAATTCATCGTTTATGTGCTTGTATTAATTGTATATCGACTTGCAGCTCTTCGAATTGTTGGCTTTCAAATGGCTCCCCTTACGGAGGGAAAAAGGTGTCCAACTTACATTACCTACTATTGAGTAAATGGGGGAGTTCAAGAAAGGGATGCCTCATACGATATGATTTTTTGTCGAGCAGCAATCCTGGTTTAGGTTGTAGAAAATGTTATTTGGTGTTTTCTAAACCTAGAAGGAGGGTGCACCTGCTACCATTTGCCTCCTCTGATGACGGTGCCACTCTCAATGGGAGCCTTCAAGCTAACACCGGTACTGGCCTAGAAAAAGCGAGGGTGAAACTGAATAGGTCACTGGAGGATGAAGAGTTTTGTGATGGACTTGTCCAAGCTTTATATGATGCAGCAAGGGTTTACGAACTAGCAATTAGGGAGCATAAATCATTCTCACGAATGTCCTGGTTTTCAACAGCCTGGCTTGGGGTTGACCAAAATGCATGGGTGAAGACATTGTCTTGTCAGGTATGGCATTTATGTTGTCAGATATTACCATGACTTTTGTTAGGTAGTATTATTTGGGCCATATATGACGTGTAAGTTCAACACGCATCTGTGAATACTGAATTTTGACTAGCATGCTTTTGAAAGCATTTTATTCCATTGTTTAACTCATGTGAGCATAGACAAACACAAACTAGATGAATTGTAAAAGTAAGAAGTGTGGACAATGGGTTTTACTAAAATATGCACCAACATTGGTCAACAAATAAGCACAATTATGGTTGCTAGAAGAAAGTCTCCATTATTAGGCACGCACTTGTGAAAATTATAAATGCAATTATGAAAATTCAATTAAAAAATACGCTTCTTGGATATTACTAAAAAAAAAAAAATAATAATCTTTGTCATCATGTATTACTTTCTATTATTTACATATAGGAACGGTCCTATCAATTTCATTCCTTTCTTGATATCATTTATAAAGAGAACACTTATCATTTTCAAAGGATAGTGTTTCTTTTTTTTATGTTAAACATACCTCTGTGTTTTATTTTTCAATATTTTGGAAGTGTTAGGGATAATTTAACATGCTGTCTTCTTAAAGGCTAGGACTAGAGAATTTGGCTTCATCCTCATTATTCTCTTTTTTAAAATTATCTTCCTAATGAACAACATTTGCATTGATGGAAACTAATTATATATTGCTGTATTATGTATGTTTCATTATAAATTAATCCGAGTTGTATTTCTTCGATTGCCTTTGCTACCATAATTCTGTGACCTCGTTAGTCATAACTCACAAGTCACTTGAGCTCATTGTTTTTAAATTTTCAACATTCTATAACAACTGAGAAACAGGTTGCATAAATTCTCTCAGGCTGCTGTGTACTCCTTATTGCATGCTGCAAGTGAAATTTCATCTCAAAGCGATGATAGAGACAGGAATGTCAATGTACTTGTTCAAAGGAGGTAGGACGTTGCTTTGTATTTTGGTTCATTCTTACCTGTGTCCATTGAACTTTGCAAACAACAATATGTCGGACTTATTCATCAGAAGGAAATGAAATTCTACGCATGAATTTATGTGTTGTGTAAACTTGTGATAGATGTACCAGAATTATTTCATAAATCATAAGATAAGTGGTTCGGTCATTTTATGTTTTATATCATTGGACTGTGTTTTCAACAGCTATTTTACATCTTATCATCAAATTCTAAAGTTTAAAAGTATGTATTTTTGTTTTTCTTATGAAATCTAAGTTTTATTGAATTTATGGTGGATCAAGATCCTTTGAATTAAATTTTTAGTGATAGGTATTTTAACCTTATTTTTCATGTTGAAGCAAAACATGGAAAAATTGTTTGAAGGCTACTCACTGTTGGATTTATAACTGTAGCCCATGCTGTTCAAAAGTGATTACGGGATCTAGTTCCCTATGAAGCATGGAAAACTCTCTTGTTTGAATTGTTGTGCTGTTGGAAATGTTTATGACACTCACATGTCCTCAACACCTGTCTAACACGAGTCAGACACTTATTGTTAGGTGTCAAATTGAAAAAAATATTTGTGTGAACTTGGACACTTAAGCTGACAGTTCTACACAACCTTTGAGCGAACACCACTAAATTTATGGACACACTAATATTATTTAAATTGTATTATTTTTTTTTTAACTTTAAAAATAGTCAGCTAAAACTATAATATACTTGAAAAGTAAAGAATTATTTTATTGATATCTATCAGCCAAATTACATTCTCATCCTCTTTATATGTAAGAACAAAAACCTTAAAAAAAAAGAAATAAAAATATGCTGAAATAAATAGGAAGATTATGAAGATATTTTTTCTTAATTACTACGGAGACATTGAGATCATTTTTTATCCTAATAATATGCTATTTACAACACTCCCCCTCAAGTTGGTAAATGAATATTAATCATTTCCAACTTGCCTACAAGATCTTAGAATCTTTGAGGAAGCCTTTAGTGAAAGTGGCTCTTATTTAAAATCCCATAGGAACATGAGTTATAACCACTAGGCTTTTGTCAAGATCATTTTTCATGAAGTGTCTGACAATTTCAATATGTTTGGTCCTATCATGTTGGACTGGATTATGGGTAATGCCCTTGGCTGACTTGTTATCACGTACAATTGCATAGGAATTTTAAGGTCATCAAGTATAATCTTCATCCAGAGTCCTTCATACACACCTTGAGCAAGGGCTCCAAAGTCAGTTTCTGCACTAGAACAAGATACTCTCTTGTTTTTTTGCTTCTCCAAATCAGTAGACTTTCTTTAAGAAGTATATAGTACCTAGACATAGATTGTTTGTCAATAACAGAACCACAAAACATGCATAGTCTGTATATATATCTTTAGAGTTAGTCTCCTATCCTGAAGAATAACTCTTTTACTGGGCTTGACTTCAAGTACTGAAGAATTTTGTCAATTGCTTGCATGCGCCTTTCTCTTTGATCATGCATAAACTAATGTTTGGTCTCATGTGTGATAAATAAAAAAGTTTTCCTACCAATCTCTAATATTGGGTTTTTTTTATAGGAGAGCATAAAAAAGTTTTCCTATCAATCTCTCTCATGTGTGATAAATAAAAAAGTTTTCCTACCAATCTTTGATATTGGTTTTTTTTTATAGGAGAGCATAAAAAAGTTTTCCTACCAATCTCTGATATTGGGTATTTTTTTATAGGAGAGCTCTCCTCACTTCCAATTCTATGATTTTGTTGAATAGGAACTCCAAAGGTTCTACATCATAGCTTACCTAATTCTTTAAGGAGATCAAGTACATATGTTTTTTGGGAGATGAAAATCCCCTTTTTTTGAATAAGCTACATTTATTCCAAGGAAATACTTAAGCTTTCCTAATTCTTTCATTTAAAATTGGTTGCCAGTTTTCCTTTAAAGTCAAGTTCTTTGGTTCATCATCTCATGCAATAATCATGTCATCTACATAGACCAACAATAGTGTAAGTTTACATGTAACAGAGTGTTTTATGAATAAAGTATGATATCCTTGGCTTTGCTTATATCCTAAGGAAACCATTGCTTTTGTAAAGCTCCCAAACCATGCTCTTGGAGATTGTTTAAGGCCATATAAGGCCTTCTTTTAGGAGGCATACCTTATTCTTCCCACCATGAGTTTTAAAGTTGGGAGGAATTTCCATGTACACTTGGTCTTCTAAATCTCCACGAAGAAATTTTTCACATCTAACTGATGTAGTTCCCATCCAAAATGAGCTGTTGGAGCAAGAACAACTCAAACAATATTTATCTTTGCTAGAGGAGAAAAGGTCTTCTCATAATCAATTCCATAAGTTTGAGTATACCCCTTTCCCATCAATCTAGCTTTATACTTTTTTATTGACCCATATGCTTTATGTTTCATTGTAAATATCCATCTACATACTACCATCTTTTTGTCTCCTGGTTTGTCAGCAATCAATGTTGAGTTTCTTTCTAATGCATCTGTCTCCTCTCTCATAGCTTGAGTCCAATGTTCACTTCTCACGGCTTATAAGACTTGATTGTTTTGATATTTTTTTCCAAATTTGATTTTGGACAAGACGACCATTTTGCTTAGAGATAGATTCTAAAATAGGTCCCTAAGCATCAGAGTGAATAAAGTTAAATGGAAAATTACTCTTTTTACTAGATTTGGGATAAGATGCGTGATGATTCTTTGAGAGTTGACGAATATTACATTTGGAAGACTCAATAGACTCAGTAGTAAACAAATGAGGGAATATTAGTAATGTTTAATGTTAGTTATATTTTGACTGTTCTGTTTTTTCAGTTTGGGCCATGCATGGGTCTCATTCTGTTTCAACTGTATGTGGACTTTCAAGTCTATATATTAGTTGATCTTCTTTGTAAGGTTGAAAGAGGGATGCCCAAGTCTTTTTACAATGAAGCTGTATTTGGAAATTTGCCCAGTTTATGATTTCTGATGTTGCTTGTTGGCTTATAACCTTTGTTTTGTTTTGGCCCTAGGATTCCAATAGATATAACCCACTATGCTCCTTAGCAATTAAAATGTTACTAAGCACTTGAATCTGTTGTAAGCTTTTGTATAGGGACAAGGCTATCGGTCAATTGTGGGACATATGGGTACACTATCACCATTTGCAACCGTAATGAGTTGTTTTCTAATCATTTTGACATACGAATTGAAGAGTAGGAAAAGGTGTCATGTGATTAGTTGCTCCTGAATCAAGAATCCAAACACCTTAAGACAAGGGGCCAATAGTATTGGATGTACTCTTACCTTTCATGGGTGGGGTATACGATCCGGAGGATTTAGTCATTGATTCAATCATTGTGTACAAATGATCTAGTTCCTCCTTTTCATACTAGACACTTAAAAACACACAAACAAAGAGATAATAGAGATCCAACCCTTATCACTTTGATTCACAACAAAATAAACCTGCCACCTTTTTGTCCCACCACTAACCTTAATGATGATGGTGAAAAATGGTGGTGACAATGGTTAAAGGCAATGGAAACAGGGCTCCCAAGATTGAGAACTTTGATACCAACTTGGAAAAAAAAAGAATAATTTTATTGATATCAATCACCCAAAGTACATTCTCATCATCTTTATTTGTAATAACCAAAACCTTTAAAAAAAGAAAAGAAACAAAGATATGCTTAAATAAATTGGAGGATTATGAAGATATTTTTTCCTAATTACTATGGAGACATTGAGAATATTTTTTATTCTAATAATATGCTATTTACAACAAATATAAATATTAAAAGATAATGCCTTTTATTTTTGTGAGGCTTAATATATAAAATGCACAAAGTTGGTTTAAAAAGGAGTATATATTTTGTCACTCACTCATATTTTGTTCTATCAGACTCTATCTTTATCTATGTATGCATGTGCACACACACACACACATATTGTTCAGGTGTCTAAAACTTTTGGCAATAACCGAATTAGTGTCTGTCAGAGTTTTCCTTCTTAGGCAGTTCATATCAGAACCATCTGATTTTGAATTTTTGAATGAAAGTTTAAGGTAATAAGTAACTTATGTTGTAACTTTCATGTGGAAGTTTCAAATCAAGCACTAATTTTAAGTATCACTTCAACATTCTATTCAAAGGAAAAATGTTTGTATACTTTTAATTTTCTAAAACATTTTGATTGCCTTATTGTGCTTGAATCACCAAAACCATTCATGGATATTTTTTCTTTTTTTATGTTTTATGTTTTAGTTTTAGTATTTTACTACTCCCTATAGCTTTGAGCCTAAAACTTTTCCAAATGTTTCATTGATTCAGTTTGCTGAGGCTATCGTCTCCCCTGGAGAGTTTAATTAGAGAAAAATTATCAGCCAAACACCCTGAAGCATATGAATGGTTTTGGTCTGAGCAAGTTCCAGTTGTAGTGACATCCTTTGTTGACAAGTTAGAAGGGGATGGACGCTTTACTGCTGCCATTGCATTGTATGTTTTCTCTTAACCTATCTATATATTGAGATATTAACTGTTATTGATCAGTTCATGTTCCTTGATATTGCAAATGCATTAATGATCTTTTAACTGAATTCACAGGTCTGGAAAAAGTGTGGGTTTAAGCAGTGCAAGTGACATATCACTTCTTCTGCTGGCACTAACGTGTATTGCTGCAATTGGTAAACTTGGTCCATCAAAAGTTTCTTGTTCACAATTCTTTTCAATGATCACAGAAATAACCGGTAGTTTGATGGACATGCTAGTTGGTTTGATTCCTGTAAGTCAAGCATATAATTCTATAAAGAATATCGGTCTGCATAGAGAATTTCTTGTACATTTTGGTCCTCGGGCTTCATCATGTAGAGCTAAAGAGAAGTGGGGTTCAGAAGAGGTTGTTTTCTGGGTAAATCTTGCTCAGAGGCAGCTGCAACAAGCTATTGATAAGGAGAAAATATGGTCAAGATTGACAACATCTGAAAGTATTGAGGTTAGTTATCTTCAATTTCGAAGAGAGCTTGCTTTTGTCAACTCTAGAGAGGCCGTGCTGGATTAAATGTCTAGGAACACTGAATTTAGAATAAATTATAGAAACTATGTGTTTTTTAGGCTCGGGTTGAGTACAAACATCAACAAACAGGGAGTTTCACCTAACAAGGATTTTCCTCCTTCAATCAAAACACTATTAATTACCTTATACAATGTGAAATTCAACTTGTATAACACCAAAACTGTCACATCATAACCTATGATTTCTTAATCTGAAATTAATACACAAATAACTGCCTAATCTTAGTTATTAATCCCGGATAGTGGCATAGAGTGGCCAATTCCACAAATGGGATAGCAGTTAGTGGGATGGCTGCTTTTCTAATATATTTTTGGCTTAAATATGTTTTTGGTCCCTAAAATATAGGTCATTTTTAGTCCTCCTATTTTAAAAATTGCTTTTATTAGTCTCCAAAATTTAGGAAATGATCTCTTTGGTCAACGGCATTACACTCTTTGACGTGGCTAACGACATCCATGTCAACTCTATAGTTATAGAAGTAAGGAGCTGATTCTGTATAATCAAGAATGTCTAGATTATATATGTATTATTAGGAGCATTTTTATTTATTCCTGTACGAAAATGTGCTTAGAACAAAAATTTCAAGGTACTGCCCTCCATCTTTGACCTCCGGAATGGTCCATTACAAAATGATGTTTTTTTACGACGGCTTCTTCCTGCACCTCCATAGCATCTTCCTACACCTCCATAGGAAATATTAAAATATAATTTTTTCCTTTAAAAATATATTTTAAATCAATCATACCCTTCATTCTCATTCACTTGTGGATTATAGAATCTACAAGTCATTCGATTCGAATAACTTACAGATTGTGTAATCCTCAAGTCATTCACTTGTGGATTATAGAATCTACAATTCATTCGATTAGAATATGTATCAGATCTTTGTTATTAGAGGATATCAAATTTTGTCTATTTATTTATTGATTACCTTTTCTCAATATAAATATAAATAAAGCGTCTGTGCTGTCTCATAAATACAGACCGTTTCATGTCAATGTTTGTTTCTTCTTTAGAGTTTAACATTACCAATGACAAATATCTCTAAAATAATGACATTGAAATACAGTTTTCAAAATTTTCTCGCCAAAATATTTTTGAAGTGCTGAAAATTTAGATCAAATTTTATTTCAGTTCCCGGAATTTAAAAGTGATTCTTTTAGTCTTTCAAATGGAAGTATATATATATATATATATATATATATATATATATATATATATATATATTAGAGAGCTTGAAGAGCCTCCCTTAGGTTCTAATATTTATATAGAACCTGATCTGGGATACAATGATGAGAAGGAAAGAGTAAAAACCAAGTCCCTAGTTAGAGATAGGTACAACACAAAACAAGTTTTTAATGAAGTTTACTTAGGCTATTTGGAATCTATTACAACATTGCCTTTAAAGTTGGAGCATACAAATTGTATGTTCCAAGCTTAACAAATAAATTCAATTTTAGGCCCTCTCAACAATTTGGTTAGTACATTTGCAAGTTGATCATTGGATTTGATAAATTCGGTACCATTTTCCTTAGATAACTTTTCTCGAATAAAATGACAATGAATCTAAATGTGTTTGATCCTCCCGTGAAACACAAGATTAGAAGCAATATGAAGAGCTTCTTAGTTATCACAATGCATCTTCATCTGTTGAATCTCACAAAATTTTAATTCTTGGAGGAACTGTTTTACCTACACAAGCTGACAAGTGAGAGATATCATTATCTTTTATTCAATTTAAGCAATTGATCGAACAACTTCATCTCATTTCTCAGTTTTCCAAGAAATAATATTTCATCTAATGAAAACACGACATTTGTAGTAGAACGTCTGTGCTAATGAATATAAGGAGCCTACATGAACTGACTCGCAACACCAATTGCAAAACACATAAGGTCTAATAATAGTAAGATAAATAAGTTTTCCAGCTAGCCTTCTGTAGCTCACTCACGTCTTTTTTGAAATGATCATGGAACCCCTGGCCAAGAAACCAAGTCCATAGAAGCTACCTAAGATAAATATTTTTTTTTTTCCATTAAGCTTTTCTGATGTAATGGAAGTAGAGCTTGAAAAACTGTTTGGTTGTCCAAAAGCAATATCCAGTGGTCACAGCACAGGGAGAGTGGGTACCAATACTGAAAAAGAGATAGAACCGAAAGAGAGGGAGAGAATTTCCCTTCAACCAAGGTCTGAGAGTGAGCCCCAAGGGTCACAAAAGGGACAGGTAAGTCTGGTGAAACCCAAGGAGGAGACTTGGAGCTGTTCTGGGGTTAGGAAGGTGGCATTTTTCGTCAGGGGCCTGGGTTGCAGCAAGAGGAAGGGAAGCATGTGAGGAAGATTCTGACTATGGGACTGGCTGTTGCTCGATGGATGACAGTGGCAGACGGTAGCTTGACAACGTTTTCTGCGCCAGACAAGACAAGAATAAGGAGAGTTGGAAAAATAACAAGGGTATATATATATATATATATCAGAGAGCTTGAAAAGTCTCCCTTAGGTTCTCATATTTATGTAGAAATTGATCAGTGACACAATTATGACAAGGAAATAGTAAAAAACCAAGGGAAATCTAGGACCCTAGGTACATATAGGAACAACTCAAAACAACTTTTTAATAAAGCTTATTTGGCCTGTTCTGAACCCATCATCCCTCAAATTTAAAAATATTTAGTCCTCCATACTTAAAAAATATGTTTACTCCCCAAATTTAAGTGGTTTTTCCCTATTGTTTGAAATATTCTTATTTCTCTCTTTCTCATTCTTCACCTGTCGTTGTAATAGTGGTGTGGGTGACTATTACTACTATTACAACGTTGTAGTCCCTTCTTATCTTCTGTCTTGTTCTCTCACATTGTCATGTATAGATTTTTGAGTTAAGTTTTCATGTTGGTATTAAAATATAATACTTGTGGCTATAATGTGTGAATACAGTGTTTCCTTTTACTTCTCTAGATTTGAGGGTTAAAATAATGAACAAAATTATCTTAAAACATTATTTGATAATTTGTCTCAAAAGTTGTTAGAGAACATATTGTAGCCACTTAAACTTATTCATATAATACAAAAAGGTTGACATAGATGCTATGAGTCAATTTTTATTTTTTATTTTTTAATTTTCCATCCCTTAATTTTTTACATAAAGGAGTCGAATGAAACAAAAGTTTCACATTTAGTCTTGAATTAGAGATATTAATTCAATTTTTCTAATTTAAAAAATCAATTTTAAATTTGAGGGAGTAAAAATATGATTTTTAAATTTTGGGGCACTAAAATAAAATTTGACCTAAATTTGAGGGATTAAAAATTATTTTAGTCAAAAATTTGAAAATTGAATTTCCACGTCATTATTTTAGCTACACTTGTTATTGTTGATGTAGACGTCGTTAGTCATGTCAGCAACAGTGTAATATCATTAGTGCTGATGGACCAAAAAGAACATTTTTTGAAATTCAGGGACTAAAAAAATACAATTTTTAATTTGGAGCTCTTAAAAGGAAAAAATAACAAATTTGAAGGACTAAAACCATATTTTAGCCTATACTTTTTTTTTTACGTTAAATAATTAATACCGTACATATACGTGATCAATACTGTTCTAGGGCTTGATCAGGACTTGAATTCACTGGATTATTGCCAGAAAAAGTTAGCGGTCAAACCCGTGTTCTCATTTGAGAAATTGCTTCCCTTGTGTCAAACTGTCACTACTCTCAACAATTTTTTTCTCCATCATATTATCTCCATATAAGATATGTTACAACAATCTCCTCTGTAATATACATCGTACACAGAAAAGGAAAGCAATCCTTAAAACCAAGATGATACAATAATCTCCTAAATAAGGTAACTAGGAAACATGGAAGGAATCTACAAATATCAATAAAACATAATCGTCAAAATGTTTCAAGAGAAAAAAATTCAATGAATGGAATTAAAAAGGAAAGAGATGAGTTTAGTTGAGTGTAATAAGTCCTCTTTCGTTCATGTTAGTGCTTTGTTCTTACAAAAAGCTTCAATTGAAAGTTAGCTCAGTGCAGGTCTTGGAGAAGGATTTGGCTGTTTTTGGGTTCTTTATTGCTTTAGGCAGAAGTACAAGGTCATTTCTTTTGACAAATGGTTTTGAAACTCTAGATGATCCAATCGAAGATTTCATCAGGTACAATTTGTTTGTATGTTATCCCTATTGTTAAAACATTATGTTTCTTATTGTTTTAGGAGTCTTATCATGTTAGTGGCTTTTAGACTGGGCTTGTGCTACTTGAATATTTGATTAAGTGAAGAATGTTGGAGTGATTATATCTCTCAGCAGCAGCAGTGTGTGTGTATGGATTGCAGAAAAGAGTAGAAAAGAAGATTGAGATGATAGGTTCAGGCTGGGAGAACCTACTCCAGCATAATCTTTTCAGAATACATATAACAAATCAGTTTTCACGCGACTTTTTCTTTCTTTATAGTTGACAGTAGATATCACTAGACAACTAATGTCTTTTAGAGTACAAAACTAGTAATTGGCCTAGATAATTAGTTTAAATAAGGTTTTAGGTTAGTGACTTTATACACCATATCACTGTAAGAGTATGTCTTCTCTCCTTTCCCGTCAAATTCAAACTCAAATATTTATCATTAACTCTGTTTATGCATTTCTTTATTTTTTGACTATTTGTTGCAGGTATCTTATTGGAGGCAGTATTTTATACTACCCTCAGCTCTCATCAATTAGTTCATATCAATTTTATGTGGAGGTTAGTATCTATGGTCATTAAAATTGGCAGACATGCTTAATCGTTTAGTTATTTTAACTGGTGAAAGCCCATTGACTGCGTAGGTGGTTTGTGAAGAGTTGGATTGGCTTCCTTTTTATCCGGGAATCACCAGTCTTACAAAACAGTCTCATATGCATAGAAATAAACAAGAAGGTCCTCCAAATTCTGATGCAGTGCCCCAAGCTTTTGATGTTTGCTCTCATTGGATTCAGAGCTTTATTAAATACAGTACATGGCCAGAGAGCCCTTCAAATGTGAAAGCAGCTGAGTTTCTGTCAACAGGGTAATTTGAACAATGCTTGTTTATGGTTTGACAAAACACTACCCATAATAAATTCTGATTTATTTTTTCTTTTATTTTAGACACAAGAAGCTGGTGGAATGTATGGAAGAACTTGGGATGATTAGGTAAGCTATCAATGAAATTCTGCATTTGTGTATTTTCACTAAAATAGTTGCATTCACATATTCTTCAAGACTGATATTTAGGCATCAAAACCATACATTTTTTGGGGTAAAATAAAGGCCAGGATATTAATTGATAGCTGGAAGCTTCATAAGAACAACTGAAAGAAACCAGTGTAGTAACTGCTGCATGTTACAGTTTCACCAAGAATGTCTAGAGGGTTGTCAAAGGTGCTTGGTTGATCTTGTTTTTGTAACAGGCCAAATATGGGTATTTCATCAACTTTAGCTTTCGTAATAAACACTCATTTTTTTCAATGAAAAATCTCTTATTGCATTGCTAAATTTTATCTGAAAAAAAAAAGCTGTTCTTTTAGAGGAGAATTTTCTTTTATTCAAATTGAACAACGACAATCACATAAAAGGAGTTGAATATGTGACGAGAAAACGGAAGAGGGACTGTTTTGATATTCAGTTTGGGGAAGAGTATTGATGCTGCACTCAAGAAAGATGAAAAAGTGATTGATAAGTCATGAAGTTAATCATCACAACTTATCCTGAAAAGATTAAATTTGGGATCCTGTATAAAGTTTTCACAAAGAGAAAACTGATTTTTCTTACAGAATTCATATATATATATATATATATATATATATATATATATATATATATATATATATATATATATATATATATATATATATACAATATATGT
>Ga0209700_100257_pt1 | contig 92729 bp, 58 predicted proteins | sample SiratroredBW_FD_187528 | JGI IMG/M metagenome (GOLD analysis project Ga0209700, IMG submission 187528) | Root nodule microbial communities of legume samples collected from California, USA - Siratro red BW (SPAdes) (version 2) | ecosystem: Host-associated > Plants > Roots > Nodule | place: USA...
TGTCAAAATATATATATATATATATATATATATATATATATATATATATATTATAAGTTGGTGATATTTCAAGTTTATATGTTGAATATTTTATAAAGTTAGTGACATACCTTTTTACCTTCATTTTTATCACATCAACACAAACGATGATAACTGTTATCTACTTTTACTGTTCTGTTCCTCCCATGTTTATTTTTCCTTTAGGAAAAACTGGATTAATTATGTCAACATGTGCAGTTGCTAAGACGGGACAGAGAGTTGCTTGGTTCAAATACAAAACATCCGCAAGCCATCGTGCTTTGTGCTACGGAGGAGAAAGCTGCAGAGGTGACCCAATTTCTACCATGTACCATCACATTTTTGTCTATTTAGTTCTGCAAAGTACCTACCTTCATGACTGATCATGTTCCTTTCAAAATTTGTTGGCATTTCAGTGCTTCCATGCCGCAAAATATATCATCCATAACACAAAATTGAAGTCTGCAAAGGTTTGTGCTTCACCGGATGATGGGCAGTCGCAAGCCTCAATTGGCCTAATGATTGGAACTCCTTGTGAGATTCTTCAATATATTGAAGAGGGGAGCATTGTTCCTTCTGAAATAAGATACCTGGTTAGTAATTAGAATCACTTAAAATATTTGTGTAAGAATCTATGTTGAGGTTCTGAGGTTACAGTTATTGGGAGCTCCTACCATTAATCACAATACTCTTTTTCATGCTTCTTGAGTAGGTGTTGGATGAGGCAGATTGCATGCTTGGTAGTGGCCTTGGTCCTGAAATCCATAAAATTCTCAGACCATTACAAGATCATGAATCAAAATCTGCTGTCAAAAGATTACAAACTATTTTGGCCATTTCAACCATGGCTGAGGTATGATGATAAATTACGTTGTTTTAGTATTTGAACTCTTGCTTGAAGGTAATGTGCTTGGACCTCCATCATAATACTGGTTGTTTTTATGATTTATCTTTTTCGTATGGCAGGTTTTGGGTGAACAATCCCCCATTGTAAAGCATCTTGAGGGCCATCATGCAGGGAATATTTCTGCAATGTCTTTAGAAATGGAACAAAGTGAAGTCTTTCATTTCACAGAGTCTCTTCATGCTCTTAAGAAAAAAGTGGCAGAGGCCATGGATTCCCTTTTGCAACAACAATAAGATCTTGATCTACAATTTTTGATACGGAACAAAAAGAAAAGTCAAAATAGGTTTTATGATCTTTCTTGTAGAAACTAACTGTTAAGTTGGTTGTGCCCTCGTATGTTTTTATCATGTTCTTCTAACAATGAAGCACCAAATACCAGGCTTTAGGAGGGAATTAACTGGAGTAGTGTTTCAAAAGGCAAAGAATTCCACATTCAGTTTAATTTCTTTTATGTTTATATACCAACTTGTTTAAAATGTTTCTGAAGTGATAAGCAAGATGTGAGTTTTGTGTACAAGTTTTATAACGTACCCTCTCTACGAAGAAGGCTTTCTTAAAGTTAATTCATCATTTTCTTTCAAGACAATCACATTAATATAATCAAGACATCATTCTATGTCATTATCAACTGACAAGTTAGTGATTTCAAAATTGATATTAACGAATATATTTATACTTGTTGAATTTTAAGGAAAATATGTAAATAGTAATCGATATTGGTTCCATTCCCATCAAATCTAAAAGAAGAAAAAAGGAAACTATCAAAAACTGGAAAATGGGTTTTGTAATGTTCATAAAAAAACATAAAGTACCGAGTATTTATTAGAGCACATAATACCTGCTCCTGTCAAAATACAGAGTATTCCAACAGTGCATCATCTTTATCCTTTTCCCCCACATGGATTTTCATTATCATTTTCTCATACTCATCATGAAAATTAGTGGAAGTAGGAAACAGCTTGTACACCTGAGTAAATGCGTGACAAATTATGATTTTGTTTTCTACTAAATAAACCATAGGTCACAACAATGCTAATGAAGAGAAGGTAGATAAACTCTCAGAACTTGTTGAGTATGGTTTCAGAAAAACAAATTATGATATTTTTTTCTACTAGAACCCTAGGTCACCACAATGCTAATGAAGAGAATGTATATAAACTTTCAAAACTTATTGAGCGTAGTTTTACTCACAAAGTCGACAACTTGAGGGAAAAAAAAAGGGAAAACATTAATAACAAATATGACTAGAAAAAGAAGTTTGAGGTGAAACTGTTGTAAAATCAAGGTATTGTAAATGACTATTGTATATTTCAATTTATATTAAAGAATTTCATTGTCATTCAATGAAAAGTCATTTCCTGCAATATCCTACAATTTAGGTTCTCCTTCTATGTATTTTGAGAACTTTTTTGAAAGAAGACGAAGATTACTATAGACATATATTAGATCTTTTGTATTTTTAGGTGTCATCTTATTCCTTTTCAAAGAATGTATAAAAAAGTAGGTACTCAAATTCCTTTTACAACAAGAATAACATGGTTGTCCAAGTAGCTTAAGAGCTATCTCCTGAAGTGTTGGTGTATGAGCTCCATGAACAATCCACAATGTTTTTTGCATCCATTTTACCTCTATCTCTCAAAGTGTCAACATTGGCAAAATCTTCTTTTCCATTTGTGAAAAGTTTGCAAATTCTATATTTACTTTTCTCATTGGATCATCAAAGTACCTCATAAAATATTTATTCCTTTTATGAGTAAGTTCGATACCCTGATGTGGAGCAAGTCTTTCTGAATCTTCACTTAACCATTCATGACTATAATATCAACAACATTATAAATAAATAAACATATTTTAATATAATATTATAAATTTATAATGTTATAAATAAGATAAACACAACAAATATAATCATAAAATAATTTAACATTACCATAGATTTAAAGAATGAGTAAGACAATGAAGAGATGTGTTACTCTTGGTCCAACAATGAATTAATATTGAGTTTACTACCTCAAAAAATGATGAATGTTCAACTTCTATCTTTCTTTCATGTTGGAATATGACCTTTCTCACATTTTCAATCATTGAATATCACATTTCATATACTAAGTGAAGAGTAGCCATATCCATAATTGTTTGTCTGAGAACATCATAAATAGGGGCAGTAAAAGCAAGTATGTAATCAACCTTCATCCACCAATTATCATTCAACAAAGTTTCTTTCACAAATTGTGCTTTATCCACATCATCCTCCTTGCAAGATGACCATTCATCACTAATAACCATATCTTGAAGTCATTTTTTTCAAACTTCTCAACACTTTTAGCATAACTGTGGTTGAAGCAAGTTGGAGCAACAGAAAGCAACTTCAATGAGTTGAGGCTATTGAACATTGATATTCTCATAGAACGTCCAACAATAAATTTTTTAATAAAGGTAGCAACATCAACAATTTGTGAGATCCGAGAACATTGATCATAAGCAACACTATTCCTTTGTGTATTATTTGCTGCACAAATATTTTTCAATGCAAGATTCAAGGTGTGCACTACACAAGGAGTCCAATAAATTGAAGGAAATTATAATTATATGAGCATACTCACGGCCTTACATGCTGCATTAACAGTTATAATTTGTACCACATTATTCGGCCCAACCTCCATACTTGTATCTCTCATGTGTCTAACAATAAAATCTTTGTCTTTTATCTCACTAGATCCATCTATTGATTTTAAAAACATTTGTCCACTCTCAGTGATATCCATAAAATTTATAAGTGGCCTTTTCTTGGGATCACTCCACCCATCACTAACAATTGATTCCATGAGTTTCCTATAGGTTGCAAAAGGTTTCTACATGACTTTTCTCTTTTAAAAGTAGAGGACCTCTTAATTTATTATAGATTGACGGTACATATCCACTAAGATTATAAGATTACTTCTCGCTAAATGAAATGGTAGACCCGAGGAATAAAACATCCTCACAATTTCACAATCTAGAGTATCTCTAGCTTGAATATTAAAAGAAGCTTGTAAAGGACCTTTGAATTTGGGGTTAACTCCACTATTTGTCTGATTTCCTTCATCAGATACAAGTGGTAAAGGAAAATTTTCTTTCTTTAAAAGTTCTATTTTCAATGTTGCCTCATTGTCTAATTTTTTAAATTCAATCAACTTTGACACAATCACATTTGAACAAATTCTAACTCCTTCTCCCTCAATTTTCAATAAACGAGCTCTTACTCTAGTGTAAGATCTATTGAATGAAAAATCACAAACTACATTTGATCATATTATTTCTGCCACTAGGTGTTTTTCTTAATTTTGAAACATATCTCTATAAGGGTTTTGTTTCATCTTCTTCCATAGCTTGATTCATCTTAATTTCTTGCATAATAAATAAATTAAATATAACTTAATTACATTATTATATAAAAAAAATATATTTGAATATTAAATTGAAAAAACGTAAATGAAAAAAATATTATTCAAATTTTAAATTTTAAAAAATAATCATAATTTAAAAAAATATGATAAAATTATAGAAATATAATTGTTAATATAATTTAATATATTTTTAATATAATTAGTAATATATTTTTAATATAATTTTTAATATAAATTATTATATTAATAATGATTATAAAAAATTTAAAACATATATTATATTATAATATTATTTTAATATTATAATATAATATTATTTAATTATAAATAAATAATTAAAAATTAAAAAAACTTTACCTTTATGCAAATACTTCTTTTCCATATACTTCTTTTGCAAATGCTTCTTCACACGTGCCTTCTCCTTTCTTTTTTGTTCTTCTTCATAAAGGATGTATTCTTCCAGCTTATTATTTCTTTTCGATTTTTCTTCATAGAGGGTGTATTCTTCCAACTTCTTTCTTTTTTATTTTTCTTCACATAAGCTTATTCTCTCTTTTCAATTTTTCTTCCACAAGGTTACCTTATTTATAAGTTATGAATGGTTCTGTTTCGATTTCGTGTAAGGCGATTCGTTTTTCAGGTACTTGAAGATTTGAATATTTTTCTGTTTTGATTTTGTATTTAATTTGTTTTGATTTCATATTCAATGTTTCTCTATGAACCGCCATTTATGGCATATGAGCACATCAAATTATATAAGGATAAGAAGAATTAGAACCTCAAATAAAAGATTTTTGAGTAATCATCTTGTTAGTTTTGTACTTCCTGAATCAATGATCTGTATAGAGGAAATAACTAACTATGGACAGTTGTAGGGACTCTTCCAATTATTATTAATTATTAATGGATCCAAACCCACCTATTATCAACTGACCCATCAAATGTATATTCACATATAAATAATATTATCTTATGTAACTCAAACAATAATAATAATAATGGTTACATAATATTTTGGTAAATAAGTTAATCTGGACAAATTACTAATTTATATATGTCCACAAAATTAATCTAACATTCTCCCACTTGGACAACATAAATTAGATCACAACATTGAGAAATTAATCTAGAATAACTCACAACATGTGGCTACAATAAAATGCCAAAACATTACAAGATATTTAACCAAAAGATCCAAAATAAAATGTTTAAGCATCTTGTCACTATAGAAAATCATACTCGAAGGAGTGACGATATCATAAAAAAATGAAACACTTACATTTCGGTGACCTTTATAAATGTGAAATATACAATTATATGTCTCAATCATCTGTCTAAGATGCTATATTAAATTAAAATCTCATTACAATACCAATTTGAGACTGGATCCAAAATGTCTAAAAGTTATGCGCATTATTTAAAATTATATAAATAACATCAATTGCGCAAATCATAATAAACAAAATATGACAATACAAATAATTGTCATCAAAACAATAAATAATTATTGTTAAAAATTTCAATAAATATGACAATACAATAAATAAGGTCCAAAAGAGAACTAGGGAACTATATATTCATAAAGAAAACTCCCTCTAAACCAATACATCAAAATACCCATACGAGTTACATGTTCAACAAAGACTTTAATGGTCAATCCCTTAATTAAGAGATCTACGATCATAAGCTCTGTGGGAATATGCTTAACTCAAGTTTAAAACTCCTAAATCTTCTCTCTAATAAACATGAATTTTGTGTCAAAATTTTTAACCATTTTGTGGTGTTATAATTACAAGAGAAACACTCCAAAGTTATCACACTGAGAGCTGCTCAGCCTTCGCTTCATCAAGCATAGATAACATTATGGCTCGACAGCTGACCGACTATCATTGGTAAAGCTTTATGGAGAAAGCCTTGTATACCTTCGTACACAGAAGAATGAGTTTTCTTCTCCAACATTCACATATAATCTTACAGGAAGTTATGGGCACAACAATGGGCATAATGGCTAAAGCAAGGATCCCAAAAAGTTCCTGCAAGAGTTTGGGAACATTGAGATTCCACTTAACAATCCTAGCCTGCTTCTGCTTCAGTGGTGTCTCGGTATAGGTGGCCCCTACATCATCATCATCTTGAATGTTGAAGATTTGATTGGGTTCGGCAGTGAGTTAACCAGTAGTGGCAATAACCTTCTAGATTCTTTTGTACTTTTTATTTCTTTGAAACGTTGAGCCATTTCTTTCTTAGAGATTTCCATTTGGTTATTTGCAAGTGAAAAATTTTTCAATCACTTTTCAAAACAACTCAAACAGAGAGAAATAAGAGTAGTGGTGGAGTATACTGATGTAGACTTTGAGATCTATGACATGATATTCGAATTTTAGAAGTGTGGACGTATAAAAAATGGTTTCCAAACCCTCCAGAATTTCATAGTGTTCTCGTTCACTGTGTTCAAGTTCTTCAATCTATTGAGTACCTTAGGAATAGGGATTAGGGGTCTGGTACAGTGGAAAGCCCTCCACTAAGGAAGGATTAAGGCCAAGAGCTTGTATTTTCAAAAAGAAATCCTTAAATTTCTTATAAGAGTGTAATGAAGCCCAGGGTTTGCGAGAGGAGAGTTTCAGTTCGAAGAAATAAAAAAAACATATTAGAAGTAGTGTGATTCTAAAACGAGTGTATAGAATATGGAAAGCCCGAAGACATGGTGATAATGAAGTTGGACGGAAGCTCTAACACCGTAACAACTTTTGATATCTATCTTTATTACAACAGTATAAAGGAAAGAAAGTTTGCAAAGAAAGTAATAGGAGGAAAAACTTCAAATGAAAAAAATCTTCTTAACAGAATCAGAGTTGGAACAACAAAGCTCTCTCGGTTAGAGAGCTCTATACCATATAAGAAGTGTACTTTAAGTTTAATTCAACCTTACAAAATCGGCTTGTAAGGTTAGATTTGCATTCACACTTATAAACTAGTGAAATGCCTCATCTCTAGTCGATGTGTGATCTCCAACGAGTGGTCCGATAGTGGTCCGATAGCGGGTGACCCGACAGACCCAACAATCTTGCTAGGATAAGTACTGATACATATAAGTTTCACGCTCAAGTTGAGGAGTCTCGACATGAGGGGTGTGTGTTGGAGATCCCACATCGATTAGAGATAAAATCTTTTAATAGTTTATAAGTGGGTGCAAACCTTACCTTATTAGTCGGTTTTTGTAAGGTTGAGTTAAGCTTAAAGTCCACTTCTTATAACTGGGTACACATGGTTGTGAAAAATGAACATATAAAGAATTAGACCAAAAATCTAACCAAAAAAATGTCTACATCTTTATGAATGTGATAATGTGGTAGGTGAGCTAATATAAAAATTTGTATTAGAATTTCATTTATATAGGTGTAATTATGTTGAAAAAAGTATGAAAGGCACCCTATTACTGAAAATTGTATTAAAAATCACCTAAAGTAATTGAAGTTAAATATAAAAAAGTTACTTTCTCAATATGCTTGAAGAAATATTGATAATGAATGAGTTAAAGTTGTATTCCCTCTTTCTTCTTTCTTGATAAAGTTTGAAAACTTCACAAACACGTATTTAAAAGGGAAAGAAATGGAAAATTGTATCAATCCAAAATTATATGAAATAAAAAATTATAAATCTTGTAAAATTAGTCATCAACAATAAATTGGTTAACTATGTGGACTTAGAATTTAAAAAAAAAATGTCATTCCCTATTTAATTGAAAAATATGTAAAATAAAATATACTATGTTAAACGTGCATGAAACTTAATTATTACATTACAATGTAATCAAACTTAATCTAGAATGACCTTTTAACAGAAAGAATGTATATTATATCAATTAAATCGAATTACATAAATATCGAATTAAGTGTGTAATCTATGGACATCCTTTATAAAAAATATTCAATAATTTCTAATATTATTAATATTAAGAATACTATATCATGAATCATTTATAACATTATAACATTTGCAATCATTAATTGCACATTTGATGTCAATATAAGTGAATATGTATATAATGTGATGTTTTACAAATATAATGGTAACATAATAATAGTCAATACTAATTTTTTTTAACAGTAAAGAATAGAATTAATAGAGACACTTAAGGGGTGCCCCAACCCTATTACAATAAAAAAAAAAGTTTCATACTTCTCCAAATTACCTAGCTTACAAATGCTACAAGCAACAAACTAAACACCAACCCCACTCACTGCCCTCTACCTTACACACAATACACATGATAATTAGACAGAGACTACAAACTAATAACTCAACAATTGTTCAAATTGCAGTGCACAGCTAATATAGATAACAAAAGTTATAGAAACCATTAAACAAGCCTAACTATCCACATGTGGCCATTTGGACTGCTTCCAGTAAGATTACGAATTCTACCCCTGACCTCTGGTAGTAAGAATAAATACTTGTTTCCTGTCGTGAGTAACACTACTGCACCTAGAATGACTCAGTTGCAGCCATCTCATCCAGAACAACTGGCTTCCGGAGTGGAATTGAGATCCACCTTTCACTCTCTAGTGTATCCTTGTGTTTTGAACTTCCAGAGCTTTACCTGCATACATCAAACAAAAAGCGTACCCTGTATCTCTTATCCTATGTGATTATCACTTCTTCCTATGAAGGCTAGCCACAATATGACTAATTATAATTATTGGAAATCTGCCAGACATATCGCTGGACAAAAGTACCAATCTGAGTAAGGCCTAAACACCCTCTGCCATTTAAACTTAGCCCATGACCATGCGTTGGACTGTGCTACTGTGAAAATTTCTACCACATCCACTCTACCTTCCTGGAAAACAATTCTATTTCTATGTTTCCAAATTTCATTCACTATAGCAACCCACACTCCTTTCCAAACCTGATTACCTTTCCGTCCTGAACCTGTGACATAAAAATTCCTAAAATGACTAACAACATCATTATGTTTGACTGAAGATATGCCCAACCAATTGTCACAATTATCCCAAACTTTTTGAGCTACCTCGCATCCTATGAAAAGATGTTGCATTGTTTCTTATGCCTTCAAACAAAGAGGACACAAAATATTTTGTATATTAACTCCCCTTCTTATCAGGTTCACTCTGGTGGGAAGCCTATCTGTCATTGCCCTCCAAACGCACACCTTTGTTGGCCCCTGTACTTTGAGTGCCCATAACACCTTGAACCACACACACTGTGGTAAGTGATATTGTTCCTGAAGCACTAGATATCCTAATTGAACTGAGTAAGTGCCTAACCCGTTCCCATCCCAAATCCAACCATCCAATTCTCCTTTCTTCCATTGGGCATTAAAAAATAGATTAAATAACTGTTGTTTTAATTCTTCCTCCCACTCAAACATATCTCTTCTCCAAGGCAGTCTCCATCTAAACTCCTCCCCTTTCCCAGTATTCACCCAAACACTCACCTCACTACTGTTTTGTCCTTACACTCTGATATGGAATACAATCTAGGAAAAGTCTCTTTGAGAGGAAATTCTCTGATCCATCTATTCTCCCAAATTTTTATAATTCCCCCACTACCAAGTCTCCAATTGATCTTATTGTTGAACCAACTATTAGACTTATCTTACTCACAAATTTTGCACAAATCCTTCCACCAAAAAAAGTTTTTCCTATCTACCATAGTTCTTGGCATTTCCCTCCAACCACCATACCTAGACTCCCAAACTTCTTTCCACACTCCCTTTTCCCCTATCCCTAACCTCCATTTCCATTTAGCTATTAAGGCTGCATTAAATCTCTCTATATCTTTGATTCCCAACCCACCCTCTTCCACTGGAAAGCATACTTTGCTCCAAGCCAGCCAAGTGATTTTCCTGCACTCAGCCCCCCATCCCCATAAGAACTTGGCTTGTATACTTTTAATAGTCTTACAAACAGAAACTGGAAGTTTAAAAAAAAAAGAGATAGAATAAGGGAATAGTCGTGATCACTTATTTGATCAAACAAATCCTCCCAACCATAAACAAAAATCAACCCTTCCACGTAAAGAGTTTAGATCTAATTTTGTGGATTATAGGTCTCCAGAACTCCTCCTTTCTAGGATTCCCCCTTATTGTAATACCTAGATATTTAAATGGAAACTCCATTCTTCCACAGTTTAAGCAATTTGAGAAAATATTCAAGTCCACATCATCTACCCCTATAGCACCAACTTGGCTTTTGTGGAAGTTAACCTTCAAACCTGACACTACTTCAAAGCTGCGTAGAATAACCTTGATTGTTAATATACACTGGTATTTTGGTTGGCAGAAAAATAAGGTGTCATCTGCAAATTGTAAAAGTTTTACATCAAAAGCCTTACTTCCCACACCAATCCCATCCAACAGACCTACCCTAGTAGCTTCTCTAACCAAGCCTGCCAAACCTTCCACCACTATTAAGAATAGAAAGGGGGCTAATGGATCCCCTTGTCTGAGTCCTCTTCTAGGCTTAAACTCCTTGGTAGGGCTTCCATTAATCAATACCGAGACTGTAGCCGAACTCAGATACATTTTGATCCAATAAATCCACATATAATTGAAACATAATCTCCCCATCATATACTCTAAAAAATCCCACTCTACCGAATCATAGGCTTTCTCAAAGTCCACCTTAACTATCACTCCCTTAGACTTCTCCTTTCTTAAAAAATCAACTGTTTCATTAGCAGTAAGCACGTTATCCAGCAACCCTCTACCTCTAAGAAAAGTTGATTGGTTCTTATCAGTGACATTGTGCAAGACTTCCTTAATTCTATTAGCTAAAATTTTAGCTAAAATTTTGTACACATAACCCACTAAAGAGATAGGTCTACAATCCCCCAAATTGGAAGAAATAACTCTTTTAGGTACCAAGACTATGAATGAAGCATTGCAACCCTTAGGAATATATCCTGTTTCATGAAAATAGTGTATAGCCTTAATGAAATCGCCCCCTAAGATGTCCCAATTATGCTTAATAAATTGGAAATTAAAGCCATCTGGACTGGGGCTCCTAGTGCCTGCGCATTGGTTAACAGCCTCTAAAATTTCCTCCTCCCTAAACTTATCACTCAACTTTTCGTTTTGAGTTGCAGTAATATTACAAAATTGGACCCCATCTAATTTTAAACACCTTTTCTGTTGTGCCTGGAATCTATTTTCAAAGTATTTTTTAACTTCACACTTCACCTTCTCCGGCTCCTCACACCGCTCCCCCTCAATAAGAAGACCCTTGATGTCATTATTAATAGATCTCCATCTAAGTCTGGAATGAAAAAATTTATTATTCATATCTCCCTTCCCAATCCATTTCACTCTAGATTTCTGTTTAAGCATGGTCGTTTGCCTTTCAGACATGTGCCTAAGTTCTTCTAACAATTGCACCCGTCTTACCCTCATTCCTTCTTGTAGTTGTTCATCATCGTCAAACTTGTCTAAGCTCTCAATTTCTCCTATAATCTTATTTTTCTTCACTCTCTCACTATTTGAACACTTGATCCCTCCAAGCTTTCAATTGTTGCTTCAACTCCTTAAGTTTCATTTTGACATTTCCAATGTAATTTCCACCATCCAACCTGTGACCCCACGCCCTTCTAACCACCTCTTTGAACCCTACTACCTCAGCCCATGCGTCAAATGTTCTAAAAGGTTTGGGTCCCCAATCCACATTCCTGACCTTAACCACTAAAGTACAATGATCTGACACCTATCTGCTTTGAATATACTGTGTGGATCCAGGCCACAACCCCATCCAAGAGTCCAAAACTAGAATTCTATCTAATCTACTTCTAGTTGTGTCATTCGGTCTATACCAAGTGAATTTCCTCCCTATGGCTGAGATGTCAAACAATTGGCACCTATATATAAAAGTATTAAAATTGTCCAGCTCTGCCCTGTTAACTCTAGCATTACCCAAACCCTTACGTTTATTACAATTTCTAACAACGTTAAAGTCACCCACTACGTCCCAGGCCAATGTATTATTCCTAGATATAATGTGTTTATAGTGTCCCATAAAACAATTTTATCACTGTGTGAACAAGAAGAGTACACATTAATAAGCCCCACAGATTCAACTTTAGCACCTTGACCTGTTGTATATTCCCCTATCGTGGCTATATATCCCTTGCCCTCCTCTACCCTTAGGCACTTAAAAACATGATTGCGCCACAAAGTTAGGATTCCTCCTCCCTCGTTCTCCACATTTCTATGAACTCAGGATATATCATTTGATCCCCACAGAGAATAACATTTTAGATCAATCAGTTTAGCTAATTTGGTTTCTTGAATGCATATAACTATCGGGTTTTCTTTCCTGACCAGTTCTTTGATGTAATTCCATTTGACATTGCCCCCCAACCCCCTGATATTTATACTAATAATACTCATGGGTAATCGTACTGCCCCTTTCTTCTCTGAACTCTTAGGAATTTGTCATCCCTATTTTCCATCTCTCTAAACAACTCAATAATTCGATCTTCCTCTGTTGTACAGACTACCCCCATAGCACTCGATAAACACCACAATTCAGACTCATCCGAACTAAGAACAATATTAATAAATCTACTATTACAGTTATAAATATCACGGGTCAGAAATAGAACTAGAACGAGAAGGAGTGACTGACATGATCCGTGGCGAGAGCGAAGCATTTGATCTTTGATTGAGGCTCATGTATTTTCTCTGCCTCCTAGGGTTGCTGGTTTCACCTCTGCAAAGCGATCTTCTCATAACAAGCTCTCTAGGATGTATTGTCTCCGTGTTAATCAATATCATTCCACCAATTGTGCATTCTTTGGTTACGTCTCCTGCTGCAGAACTTACTCTTCCTCGTCCTAAGTCCCCACTTGGTTTTGATTCGATTTGTGTTTCACCGTTAACAACAACTTGAGGATGCAAAGGTGTTTCCCTCCCCTCCGTAGCACTTATTTTCGATCCTTGCAGCTTTTAGCTTTCATTCTCCGTTGTTGTTACCCTAGCATTGGAATCTTGTAGAACCTCGTATCGAGGATGCCTCTCTTTAGTAGCAGAGTCGTGGTTAATCGTGCCTACTAAACTCTTTTCCATTAAGAATTGGGCTTTCAGCCCAATAACGCACAACCTGCTTAGATCAGATGGAATCTTATTGGGCTTACCCATCTTACTATGGCTGCCCAAAGCACTTATGACATCTACACTGAAAAGCAGCTTTGACAATGTTGACCTATCCTGACACTTTTGATTGTCCCGTTGCCACCCTTCTCAATCTGGCAAAATTCAACTTTCTTTTTGTTGGGTTTCTTTTTCCATGTACTTAGTTTCCATCTTTGTGAAACTGCTATCCGCCTGGGCAATCTCTGGATTCACAGTTCCCTTTATGGAGCCTTCATTAGTGTAGCATACCAGAGTTGTATCGACTGATTGTCGTATATCTGGAAAAGGAAAATCACCGTTCAGCCATCGTCGTTCCTCATTCATCTCACCAGATTATGGGATAAGCTCTACATCACCAGTATCCTTATACATTTTTTGCCTTGCTCCTCCATAGATATGTCGTCTTGTTTTCCACTCCACAGGATTTCTTGTAGGTGATTCGTATCTCCTACTCTAGACACAGATACTGAGCTCGATTCTGAAAAAAGATCTCCAAACATCCATATCTTGTTATGTATTCCGTCACTATCCACTACAAGAAAAAGACTATTTAGAGCTCGATTCTAAATTAGTATCTAAAATTTAGAATCTAATAACATAGGTCACTAAAACTTTAGTATCTAATGTTAGATACCAATTATTTGACTTAATTGGTCACTAAATTCAATCATTACTTCTATTTTGTAGTTATTTAGCAACCAAAATTTAATTTGGTGACTATTTTGGTCACAATTAGTAACCATTTCATTTGGTAGTTAAAAATTGGTCTATAAACAACCTTTTTCTTGTAGTGATCGGCTACTTCTTCTTGGAGCGAAATCCAGTAGGGTTTCCCATTTATCATAATTCTCTTCGACACTTATACTCTAATTGGTATAGGAACTCTCACCTTTAATCTAGCAAACTCTAGATTTTCCCACTCCCTTGTTGCTACGTCCACCTGAAGGAGAGTTCCCACAATTCTTGTAATCTGTTTAAAGCAATCTAGAGTCCATAAGTGTAGGGGTAAGCCTCTACATCTCACCCAAACAACCTTATTTCCCTGCAGTGGTTTTTCACTCCATGGTTCCAAGACCTCAAAAACACCTGCCAATACTTCTTTATTTCCTTCAATAACATCCTTCAAATTTACACCATCGCTACCAGTTAGCAAGACTTCCTTATCTCTCAAATATCTAACTCGGATATATCCTAGCCCTTCACGTAACATGATCTCCCTCAATGCCTCCTCAGATCTATACTCAACCATTGTACCTATCCAACTATCCAGTAACCATTTAGGTTTTTCTGTTAGGTTGAATCCTTTCTGTCATATTTGTGCTTAATTATGTCCTATCATAAATGTTTTTCTTTCAATTCATCAATTTATTAATTTTGTGCTTATGTTTGTAGTGCAGATCTATAAATCGATTATTTATTCTTAAGATCTTAAGAGTATTGGAAAAAATATTTTGAGTATATATTTGAATTAATTTACCAAATGAAAGCTCATGTATAAGAATATAGTGTGATTCATTTGTTGTCACTGAGATCCCTTTGTTATGCAAGATTAATCTATATAATTGATTAAGGAATTGACAATTAATAGATAATCCCCAAACTCATCCGATGAGGAATCAGGTTTAAGTAATTTTGTGGATTGACATAGATGATTATTAGAAAAGAAGGTAACTTTTTTAATATATGAGAGTGAAGATTGGTGAGATCTATCCATGACATGTTCATCATATTATTCTTAAACCTTGTTTGGCCTTTGATTGTTGATAAAAATATAAAAATTATATTTTTAATATTCTCATTATCTTATCAAAGTTTCAATTTGTCCTTAATATGAATTTATTATAAGTATTTTAATTATTTTATATTATACAAATCTATTGGAAAGAATGATAATTTTATTACTTGCTACATTGCAATTGATGCACTTGCCATCATTGTAAATTTTGCTAACACCTTACCACTGGAGAAAATTTGTGTAATCCAAACTAAAAGTTTATGTAAAACCTTTAGTCATAACACGAGCTTTGAGATGATCAATAATACTGTCAAAACCAACTTTGAAAGTAAAAATCCACATGTAACCAACAATAGATTTCCTAGAAGGTAAAGTAACGAGATCCCAAGTTCCGTTGTTATGAAGAACACTTATCTCATCAAGCATTGTCTGACATCAACCAGGATAAGCTAAGGTATTACCTACAAATTTTGGAATGGAAATAAAAGAAATAGATGAAAGATGAGTATAAAAATGTTGACATAGTCTATGGCAAATTAATGCAGTATAATATAAAGAGAGATTATAGGTAGAACATGTCGAAAAATAAGATGGTCAATGTTCAAGAGGGGGGTGAATTAAACAATTTATACTTTTTGAAAACTTGAAATTTGAATGAGAGCTTTTATGAAACTATGATTACAATGAGAGAGCCACACAAAAACAACATGTTAAATTCACAAACAAAAGGTTAAAACTCATTTTAGTGTATAAATTAAGTAAAAATAGCCTGTTAAAAATCAAATCAACACATTAAAATAATTCTGGCAGTTCTGTAAACAATTTTTTTAACAGGTTGAAATTAGAAACAATCTGTTGAAAATCTTTTCCAGCACTTAGTCAAGTTTTAACCAATATCAGAATTTAACAGGTTAAAACAGATTTCAACTTGTTGAATATCCAGTGCTGCAGCAGTGAAATTAAATCTGTAAAAACTAGTTTTGAATACAAATTTATTAATCACGAAGTACGGAGCAATAGCTATGAACAGATTGGTTGAATGATATTCAAATAAGATTCCCTTGTACTTTTGATCATTTGCAGAGATTAATAAACACAAACAACAAACCAAACATTTAATAGAATCACTGCAGTGTTACATACCAGATTTACTGAAATGTGTTATAAAGCACTGTACCAGAAACTTAATTCAGATTAAGAATAGATTTAGATTATCCAGTAATCCACTATCAAACAGTCCAGAAAATTTTTCACCAAGCTTTATTCACCAATTCAATAAAGCAATAAGTACAAATCACAGATTGTATTAATTTCACAGTAAGTAATCACTATAGATCAGCAAATGTCACAACCAATTCCGAAGTACACAATTCGATACTCAATCACTAAACAACAAAAACCAGTTTCTCACTATCAACCACCAGAACACCACTTTTAGCAACTTATCAAACTAAAACAAATTCAATATATCCAAATCCCCAAGACTAACCAATTAAGAAACAAAGAAATTAATACTATAGTAAAACACTAAAATTTTTCACAACAAAATAGCTTTTAACCAATTAAAACACAACTAGAATGAGTATTTCAAATTTGTCCAGAATTCAACAGGTTGTTCTTCAGTTTTAACAGGTTGTTCTTGTTAGCAGAATTGGAAATGACAAAAATACAGTTTGAAAATTGTAAAAGTAAGGGAACAAGAAGATCACATAGTTGTTTTTATACTGGCTCACCCAACCACTTGGGCTACGTCCATTCCCTTGCAACACCTTGCAAGTATTTTCACTAATTCAATCAATGTTTACAACCAAAACCCACTCAAGACCCCATCTTGAACCCTACAAGATGGTCTTCTACTCCCTTGTGCAGCCCCCATCGCACAAGATGCACACTCATAGTGCAAACGCAGTACACCACTGCATTTTTGAATGCAAACAACATAATACAACAATTCAATTACAAGTTCCCCCCAATTCCAATGCTTAAACACACCTATTAAGCACTATCCAACCAAGAAACTAAGCAAGAACACAATACAATCAGAAAATCCACGTTTGTAGCAGCTAAACACAAAAAAAAGGCATCAAAGAAGAATACTTATCTTCTTAAGAATGCAGCTGCCACAGTAATCAATCAAATGCAAGCTTTGCTCTTCTTTAAATGTGAGAAATCATCATGAGTTTTGGAAACAATTGTGATTCATTCTCACTGTGGGTTTTTTCTCCAAGAAACGCTATCCAAATCTTTTAAAAATGAGTGAAAAACTATTTGAAATCGAAAAGATTACTCAAAACGTGCGCTGCTTGGCTTTAAAAACGTGTCAGTGCAAAACTGTTAAAAATTTAACAGGTTGTTTTTGAAATTTTACGTGTTGAATTTTCTCTACAACACTTATATTTTCTAGAACGTTTTGAAAATGATATTTTCACTTAAACTTGAGTAAGAGCAATGTAAGCAATTGATAGATTGACACAAACTAATGCATGAGAGACCTAATCCCAAGTAAGAATTACCCCAAACCTAAAATCTAGTGTCTTTAAGTAATTTCTTCATCAAATCAACACACTTTTGGAGGATCTTCACTAGCTCCAACATGAAGGAGATGACAAAAGAATAGAGTCATTCGATGGACGATGAGAAGTCTGGCAATGATTGTAAACATGAAGGGTTGGTGGAGGGGGGGTCTTTAGGTACACTAGACACAAAGGATCACATGCAACCGAAATATGTACTTGATCAAATGGAAGAAATAGGTTAAGAAGAAAAAGACTTAAAATAAAAAGAAGACTCGATGAATGTGATGTATGAAAAAAAAATTAAAAAATAGTTAAGAGAACGTGAGAAACATTTATATCCTTTTCAAGATCAAGTGAACCATAAAATGACACATTTGTGTGATCAAGCAAAGAATTTATCAAAACTAGGACAACAATTGTGAACAAAGCATGTAGACTAAAAAACTTTAAGGGGTAAGGGATGGAGATGTTCATGAGAAAATAAAATAGAATGGAGAATTTTGTTCTCTGTAACTGGAAGATTAATTAGATAAGATGCACTAAGAACAACATCACCCCTAAAATGTTAAGGAACCTCACCATGAATTAAAAGAGTGTGAGTGGTTACAACAAGATGTCTATTCTTGCGCTTAGCCACCCCATTTTGCTGAGGTGTATAAGCACATCAAGTTTGGTGAAGAATGTCATGAGATGTCATAAATGTAAAATAAGGTTTAGACCGAGTTCAAGAGGGGGGTGAATTGAACTTTCAAAATCTTTTCGCAAATCTGATTTGTTCTTGAAATAGAGAATGAAAATTCTTAATTCAATCAATTAACTCGTGTAATTCTGGACTGTCCAGTAAACAATCAATTGTGCACAACGGAAATTATAAAAGATAAACCCAGAAAACAGTTTCAGTATAGAAATGTGTTAATCCAGATTCAAGATGATTAAACACAATCCAGTAGATTAAAATTAATCCAGAAACATAGTTTATTCAAATATATGTAAACAGATGTTCAGAATATAATCAACAATATGATCATATTTTAATCCAGTCAATTTGAATGATAACAGCAGTTGAATAAAAGAAATCAAGAAGAGTAGGGAGAAAAGCAAGAACACAGAATTTTTATATTGGTTCACCCTTCCTCAAGGGCTACGTCCAGTCCTTTGCAAACTAGCAAAGAATTCCACTAAAAAGTTACAAACTGCTCCCAGCAGTAAACCCACACCTCACTGAACCCCTCAGCTAGTGTGTAACCAGTGCAGAAACCCACTGCACCACAACACTTGAAGTCCGCAAGCAACATTGCTCCCCGCAACACTCACCCTCTACTGAACCCCTCAGCAGATGTGAGACCAGTGCAAAAACCTACTGCACCAACTCAATTACAAGCCCAGTAATTGAAAACAGCAAACAGATTACAGAATAACAAGCTCAGAAATGATCACACAGTACTTCTATACAAAACAGATTACAAAGAATGAAGATCAGGTGTAGAAGACTTAGCTTTGGTCCAGAACCAAAGTCGCAAGAACCTCACTCAAGGATGCTTAAAGATTCACGTTCTTGGAGGTTTCTTAATTTGAAAAACTTTACCAAAGAATGATTGCACAAAAGGGGTGCTCTATCTCACTTAGAAAATCTCAAGGAGTGCTTTTCGAAAGTCTTAGATTACTGAAAATGATAATGCCCATTCCTTTAAATACCCAAATCAGTTTTAAAAACAGCTTAGCTGTCACAGTTCAATTAATTGAACAAACCATTCAATCGATTGAATTGACCGTTAGTTGACCCAGTCAAAGATTCCAGTTGTAACAGAAATAATTGTATTCCAGTTGTAACAGAAATAATTGTCACATTCAATCGATTGTTTTAGAAATTCAATTGATTGAAAAACCTTTTCCAGCAAAAAAACAGTTTGGGCTATTTTTCTTAAAAACAATTTTAATAAAAATATTTTTGAATCTTTTTAGCACCTCAGAATGATGAACCATGCCACTAATGATTAAGGACTAAGCCAATCACCAACACACAAACCCAACTAAGGACCAAGACCGAATCACCCAACCATCTTCATGTTGGCACAAAGTCTTCACTTGAACAATTCTGGTCCAGGTTGGTTCCAACAGATTCTTCATGAGGCAATCTTCATCAGCTCACGTGCTAGGCATTGATCTAACATAGTCCAGATCCAATTCATCAGAAACTTTAGCAAGCAATGGTCTTTCTTGACTTCATCAAATCACATGCTTAGCCTTGGTGCTAACAATAAAATTGTTAAAAGAATGACAAAGATACTCACAGGTATTATCATTATGTAAGGTTCGAATAGAAACTTCAAATTGATTTTTAATTTTATTATCAAAATATTAAAATATAGAAAACAACTTAGAATGAATTTTCATTAAAAAAGTACATCTTGAATAATCATCAATAAAAGTAAAAAAAAAAATACTGAAATCGTAAATTAGACTTAACACAACTTGATTCCCAATTGTTAGAGTGAACTAAAACAAAAGAGAACGAAACACATTGTGAGACATTACTAGGAAAAGAACTAGAACTGTGTTTCCCTAAATGACATGACTCACAAGACAAACTTGATAACGTGTACAAACTTGGAACAAGTTGTTGCACCCTTGCAAGACTAGGATGACCTAGTTGAGCACGAAGAAGAGATGGAGAATTCATGACCATGCAAATGTTTGTAGGTGATAAAGACCATGAGACTCACATCCAATGCCAATCATTCTTCTCGAACTCCAGTCTTGTAAACAAACAGAATCTTTGGTAAAAGAAATAACACAAGCAAAGGAATGAGTGAAACGATTGATAAATAATAAGTTAAAAGAATACATAGGGACATAAAGAACGTTATCGATAGACAAAGAAGGAAGAAGATAAATTGTATCAACACCACGAGATGAGATCCTAGAGTCATTAGCTATGATAACAGAAGGTAAATAATCTGAGGTAGACAAAAAAGAGAAAAAATATTTATTACCAGTAATTTGATTTGTGCCACCTGAGTCTAGAACCCAAGGGCCAAGAGAATTAGACTAAGTGAGGCCAACAAAAGATGTACATGTATGTGCAACATAAGTAGTGGAACTAGAGTTCTAGTGATCCTCATATATTTAAGAAATTCATTAGCAAGCTGGCTTAAGGTATCAGATGAAGTAGGACCCATAGTAGAAGGTTGTACAAGAGCAGTTTAGGTAACCATAGCAGATCTAGTAGGATGACCATGTAAGGCATAACATCTGTCAAAATGATAGGTGCAAAACTCAGTGTTAAATGATTGGTGCAAAACTCTGTTAATTGATTGGTGCAAAACTCAATTTGACTTGTTTAATCTTGATTCCATGAATTGATCCTTAAGAATTAGTTCTCCAAGGACGGGGAAAACCAAATGAAATTCAGAGAAGGAGGGGAAGAGTCAAAACAAAAGTTGAGAAAAAAAATAGAAAAGGAGATAATTTTTAAAACCGAAAAATTAAGAAAATGATTTTTGAGTACAAGTTTAAAGCACATCAAAGCTATTTAATGCTCTAAAATTTGAAGTAACATAAAGCTAAATGTGCGCTCTAATTAGGTTCATAAGCTTAATTACAAAACTCTAAACTAAAACAAGGAAAATTCAATTCACATGGGTTCTTTTATAAAAAATAAGCAAATTTGTCTTAACTTCTAAAAATAATAGAAAATACAGGAGAAATAAAAATATAGAAAACCATATTTCTATTTTAAAACCCTGGAAATTTAAAATCCAATGCAACTTAAATCAGTCAAAACTAATATCTACCGAAAAAGTTATGGCCAATATAGTAGCAATGGTCAGATGAGACGAAAATACAAAATTAAAGCAAATATATACATTGAACCTAATTTATTACTACTAAAAGAAAATGAGCTCAAAATTATAAATAAAGCATATGAAAAGTGCTTTTACTATACAATAAAGTTATAAATGTGTGTACAAAATGTGTCACCGGGAAGATAACTTAGGAAGGTTAGTTAGAGAAGCATCTCATGGAGAAATTTGGGGTAGTGGTTAAAAGGATGAATTTCAAGTCATTGTTTTCGGTGCAACTGATGAGTACCTCATTTCAGTCCTTTTCTTTGTTTCGCTCTTCTTTTTTTAAGGAATTTGAAAATTGAGGAATAGATCCTTCTATAGGGTCAAAGCCCCAGCCTTGGTGCAGAGTTGTTTGTTGTCATAACCCTTTCCCATAATTCCTGCATGAAAAAGAAAAATAATTATAAGCCATGAAATGTATAGTTAGAAAGTGAGCAAATTTTGTTAATTTATCCATACTTATCAAATATTGCATCATGACCACACACAATCTTTAGTAAACCTGTCACAAAATCCATGGATATGCTTTCCCATTTTCATTATGGAATATCTAAAGATTGCATTTTCCTATAAGGTTTACTATATTCTATATTTGTTTTCTGACACACTAAGCAACACTCAACAAACTCCACCACAAATTTCTTCATCCCAAATCACCGAAACAAATTCTTCATGTCTTGATACATCTTTGTGACACTTAGATGAATACCTAAGCTACTATTGTGAGTTTCCTACATTATTAGTTTTCTCATATTCCTTTGGGTATGTAGACTATATCCCTAAATTTGATGATTCCACTAGCATCTTTGTGGAATTCAAATTCCTTTCCTTTAGTTCTTATTGTCAACTTTTCTTATGAAAATAATAGGGGAATCTCACTTAGAAAAAGGGATTTTGATCCTTCACAAAGGGCACTCTAAGGAAACCTTTGCCAATTAACGGTCAATGAAGATTTTTTATGATCTCAATGTCTATCACATTTTCAACATTAAGATGATACTCAATCATTTACTTAAATTTGTCGATCTTTGTCAATAAAGAGGAAATCAAAGAGTATGAATTGGGTAAAAAATTAGTCTCTTTCTAAAATCTTGAGGAGATCATTTTAGCTTAAAGAACTCGTTTTTGAAGTTTTTATTGTGAAAAGAGAACCAAATATAATCATCATTCAAAGATACCCAATAGAATCGAATTTTAATTAGTAAAAAGACATAAGATTATTTGTGCTAGGGTAATTTGAAGGTAGTGACAATGTATTTGAATACCCTTTAAAGAAGCTTAGGTATTAGGATGGAGTTGACTAGAAGTCACGTTCATGGCAATTAGCATCCTATATTCAAAACAAGAAAGAGGAAAAGAATGTCGAGCTCCTTGAAGAATAACTCATACAAAAACATAAAATCCTCATGATTAGTACTCAATTTCATGTAAAACCTATCACTAACATTAGTCGTAATAAATTTGGCCATGTTATCAGAGAATACAATGAAAGATGAAAGAAACTCTTCCATAGACTCATTATAGGTGAAATCAGTTGCAACTTCCCTAAGTACCTAGAAATACTCAGGATTTACAATGGAAGGGATTTGTCCTTCCTTTTCCTTTTGGCTAGGCATGACCCAATTTTTTTTTAACACCTCTTGAGAAGGAGTCTTATGTTTGGTCTCTTTAGAGCTAGTCATAACTACAATAGTTTTCTATACAATGGGAACAACCATATATGGAGTTGAAGAAAGTTCTTTCACATAATCCCCTTCTATGAAAAAAAGATTCAATACAACTCAATGATCACTCGCTTCAAATATCGATAACCTCTCTACTTACTATAATCATTGAAAGAATAAGAAAAGGAAGATGAAAAGGCCACGAAAGTATACCTAATGGCTGATGACAAAGACAAGGTCAAAGAAACGCTCAAGATTAGAGGAAAGGAGTAGATAAAAGCTTGAGGGACGAAGAAGTAATGAATATAAAGAGAGGTGAAAGTTTAAAATGTTTTGTTTTCTGTACAAAATGACAAAATACTCAAACATTACATCCTACCCTAACGTGTTATAACAAGTGAAACATCAACCACCCAAAGGAGACATAATGACTTGAAAGAAGATAATCCCTTATTAATGCTAAAAACCCCTCATTAATGTTAAAACCCCCTCATAAAATTCACATTGAAAATATTTTATGTGACATTTGTCATAAAGTATGACTGAAACGGTTAATACTAATAGTAAAAAGATCTCAACTTCAAAGGAATGGTCGAAAAGCATATACCTTTAAAGAAGATGGTTGTGAAAATTCAATCACAAATTTATTATGTAAGGATGATCATAATCAATCCATACATTCAAACTTGTTAATCTTACAAATCAATTCACCTATACGTCATTTATGGACTCTGAGCTTAGGGCTAATGTACCGTTTCGTCTCTAAGATAATCAGAGATATAGTCATAAGTGAATATAGTTAATAATACATTTATCTAGTATATGAATAACTCGAATATATTTGACAACCAACTAATAATAACATACAATTATAACTGAATGAGTACCAAACTAGAATTATATGTTTTGGTCATCTAAAGCATTCATTCTAAGGATATAAAAACCTATAAATGTATAATCTCACATAGATAACTTATTCAATTCTTTCACTCAATACTCATATATACTTGATATTTTCAATAACTCTTATTAAGTTAACATTCAAAAATATTTTACAAATTAATATTTTCTTAGTCTTGAATAACAACTCGATGTCCACATATTGAAAGTTGAGCTCCACTTCATGAAGACTTTACTCTTTCTGCCTCAAAAGAATAATTTTCCTTTCTAATAAAAAAATAAAATAAAAAACTGCACTATAAATAAAGTAAATAATAAAAATATAAAATAAAAAAATGATATATTTTTTAAGTAAATTGAATAATAGAAATAAAAAATAAAATAATAAAAATGTAAAATATGATAAAGATAACTAAGCTATTATTAGAAATAAATTAAATAATTGAAGCAAGAAAATAAATAAATAAAAAGTAGTACATTCTCAAACCAAATTAAAAGACAAAATATAATATATTTGAATATAATAATAATAATAATAATTCCCTTAATATAAACATAAAAGGTCTGATATATTTTAATGATAGAAAGAGATAATTTAATTTAATAATATATATTTTTTATTTATTTTATAGTATTTAAGAATAATGAATTGTTTAGAAAAAAAAACAATAGATTAGACCAAGAAAAGAGACAAGAGAGAGCGCATTAAAAAACAATGACAACTAGTTATTTGTATAATTTTTATTTTTAATTTTATTATTATTACTTTTGTTTTTAAAATTTGAATGATAGTACAAATGAAGATGCTATCCGACTTGTATGTATACATCTATTTTATGATAATAATAAATAATTAATATAATTATAAATTTAATATAAATATTATTACAATGAAAAATAATTACCAACACATAAAAAGTATAATTGAAATAAATTATGGACGTAAAAAAAATTACTGTTATTGTTATAAGTATATAATAATTATAAAACAATAACACTTTAAATCTTTCATCTCAACAGCTTATTATGAATAATTTCTTGTAGATGATGAATTTAAAAAAGTTAATTAAGGGAGACAAGAATGTAAACGATAAATATATATATTGCGGAAATTGTATGTGTTATATTAATATAAAATATTTATTTTTACTTGTAAAGCAGCATATATTTATAATTATATCTGTATAAAAATAATTAAAATGCATAAAACATAGATGAAGAACAAAATGGCCCATGCAGGTCTCGAACCTTCGACCTTCGCGTTATTAGCACGACGCTCTAACCAACTGAGCTAATAGGCCAGATGTTCATTGTTTTGAACATGTTCTTAAAAGTTACAAAGATAATTGGTACCTTCAGATTTGAATTGTTCTTTGTATGTTTATAAATGCTTTTGAGAAATAAGTGCTATGGTAATGAATAAGAGTTGGTGCATAATTTTTATTTTGAATATGATAATTTTATTTTGAATGTGTAAATGAACTCTATTTTCATGTCTTTTATATTTTTCTCAATTTCACTTTTTTATATGTCATTTATTTTAAAACTTGATCACATCCTATAATAGTTGAGGAGTCAGAAATTATTTCTATTCGATCGTATTTTCAAGTAGAGTGAATTTCTATTTACTCTAAAGATTTATTATGCTCTATTTTTTCTTAGGATTTGGTCATCAATATTTGAGGAGTCAATCCAAGAAAGTGACCATCTCAACTTATTTAATTATATACTAAAATTTGATTTTGTTTGGATAACTTCTTTTAGACTCCTAAAGATTAAATTAGTGTCTCTGTTTGGTTTTAGGACAACCATTTTGAAGATTATCATCTTAGGTAAGGAAAATAAATTTTAAATCTTTATATAAAACATTAGGTTAGAAGATTTGATTGTTAAGGGGACATGGTCCTGAGTTTCAATATTCTATAGCAGGATTGTTTGTTTTAATGTAGTAGATGATGAAATAGTTTTTAATTTTATGTGAACTTGTGGGACCAGTAGATGTTGAGGATTTAATATCTAGGTGTTGTTTTGATGATTAAAAAGATTATTATTACATATTTTGACATGTGAATTGAATAATATGTACTAATGTGAATGACGAAATTAAGACCATATATTTAAGGTAATGTATGAGTATTGCTTGTTGGTGTGTGTAAAGTATTGACATGTTTGTTTCAACAAAGATTCTCAACCTTCACTGATGATCTAAGTCATATAGACTAAAATATCAGGTGGTGAGAAGTTGATGAGAGAATTTATGCACATTAGGACTCGTTGTAGACACTCAGTATTGAATGATCATTTTCTTCAGATTCGCTTGTAATCTAAGATTGGGTATTGAATTAGATATTAATCTAGTAGCCAACTTAATACGAGTCTTCCAGAAGACAATAGGTCCATGAGTGGTCATGGAGGAATTTTTGTTCAAACTAAAAAATTGTTCTACTTTTCTTAATTTATTAATCTTTTTACGATTTAAATTTTTATTTTCTATTAAATTAGATGAAAAAGAGTATAACTTTTTTGAGATGTAGATAGGAAGTAATTTAGTATGCATTAGTTATCGTTTCCGTCTTAATGATTTGAAACATTTAAGAAAAGTAGAAATTTATGACTTTATTGATTTCCTTAATAAAATCATTTAAAAATATTAATTATTTTTAAAAGAACTCCCTCATTATATAAATGTTTTGGGGAATATTGATATAAAATAGTTATAAAATAAAGGTAATATAATACATAGCAAATTAAACAAAACAGAATCTCCATGCTGGGCTTTGATCTATTAAGTAATGTAATTAAGTTATATAATATATTATACACCATTAACTCCTTTCTAACCGTCGTTCTACGAGAAAATATTATTTTTATATGTTATCTATAAAGTTGAAGATTGTATTAATTATTTTTATATATCAGTCATTCTTTTATTTTTTAAAATATGAAAGATAATTAAATTACTTTTTTTATAAAACTTTAAGTAGAGTACCGCTTCTATCTACAAATATTATTGAAAAAAACTCAAAAAATATATTACAAATCATAAAAGTTAATGTTTTTATTAATTTATGTAATGAAACCTTCAACAACACTTAAAAAGGAACAGAGAGTATTAAGTTACAAAAAATAATATAAATTTTCTTATAAAAAAATAATTACAACTTAAATTATAAAATTATCGTAAATTAGATTGCGGAAATTGTCTGTTTTATATTTATTATAAAATATTTATCTTTTACTTGTAAAGAAACAGCATATATTTATTTGTATATCAATAATTAAAATGCATAAAACTTAGATGTAGAAAAAAAATGGCCCATGCAGGTCTCGAACCTGCGACCTTCGCGTTATTAGCACGACGCTCTAACCAACTGAGCTAATAGGCCACATGTTTATCGCTTTCAACATATTATTAAAAGAGAAACATAGATTATTGCTATATATTCAACTTGACCTGTCCTTTGTAGTGTTCATAATGCTTTTCAGAAATAAGTGGTTATGGTAATGAACAAGACTGGGTTCATAATTTCATTTTGAATGTGTAAATCAATTAAAATTTGTCTTGATGTTGACTTGATATAGCTGGAACTTTAATTTTATCATTGCTTATCAAAAGAAAAGAACCTAGATTGATGTTGGCAGCAATCTAATTGCTGTTTTGATGCCATGCTGATTTGTTTGAACTTCTTTTGATAGCATAATATATCACTTTTTGGTGCATTGTTATATCCTTTATTAAATTGAAGAATCAGTTATCTGAAGTTAGATCAAGAAAAATATTTCTAAGCTATGACAATTGAGCAAAATAGAACAAAATATTTATTACTACACAAAATGTTGAGTTTCAGCACTTCATTTCAGTTGATTTTGGAATAGATTTGTGAACATTATTTACTTTATTCACTACTGGATTATAATTATTTTTTCAATAACACCAATATCAATGTTAAAAGATCTCCTACATGACACATTTGTTTTTATTTTAGTATCTGAGTTTAACTACTTACGATCATTTTAATTCTCAAATTTAACAACTTATTTTTATTTTAATACCCAAACTTAAACAATTACTCTCATTTTAGTTCTTAAAAGTATTTCCAAAATTTTAATTACGTCTCACTAAAATAGTGAATTGACCATGTTCATATACTAAAATGATAGTAAATAGTTAAATTTGAAAACTAAAAATGACACATGTATTCTTTGACATATTTTATTAACCTTTTTTTAATGTCAATAAAGTAGAAAATAAATCATATTAAAATCTCCTAATATTTTCTTATATTACGTTTATATCTTTGTTTTATTATAATTATCTCCTTAAAGAAGAGTCTCTCTAATATGTGTGTGTATATATAGTACATTTGTAGTGTCCAACTTATATTTTATTGACATTTTTTAATGTGAATAAAAAGATAGAGTAAATTAAACTAAAATATGGAGAGATTTTTCCAGATAAATTACGTTTACACTATTTATTTCTCCTTATCATATCATAAGGTTTTTTGAAACAAATGAGAGATTTGTGTGAAATTTGTATAGGTAGACATGTGTGTAATTTACTGTAAAATATTACAGATATAAGCTTACTTATTTCATGTTAGAAGACTGCGGAATTGGCATGACACATAAGAATATGGCATCATAGAAGAATGAAAACTATGCCATTTTCTTCACAATTGAGATGGTCACCACATGAATTTGCCTTGTGCCTTACAAAATGCCTGAAAGCAAAGACCTTGAGACCCGGCATGCAAGTCCATGCCAACGTAATCACTAGTGGAACAAACATGAACATTTTGTCTCTTAATTCAAAGCTTGTTGGAATGTACGCTAGTTGTGCTGACCTGAAATCAGCTAGGCTTTTGTTTCAAAAGATTGAACACCCCAATGTTTTTGCATTCAATTGGATGATTTTGGGGTTGGCTTTCAATGGTCATTTTGATGATGCATTGTTGTACTTTCGTTGGATGCGTGAGGTTGGCCACATGGGCAACAAATTCACCTTTTCTGTTGTTCTTAAGGCCTGTGTTGGCTTGATGAATGTGAACATGGGGAGACAGGTTCATGCCATGGTTTGTGAAATGGGTTTTCAAAATGATGTCTCCGTTGCCAATGCTCTCATAGATATGTATGGTAAATGTGGGGGCATTTCTTATGCTCACAGCGTGTTTGATGGAATGCGTGATAGGGATGTTGCCTCGTGGACGTCAATGATTTGTGCGTTTTGTAACGTGGGGGAAATTGAGCAAGCATTGATGTTGTTTGAGAGGATGAGATTGGAAGGGTTGGAGCCAAATGATTTCACATGGAATGCGATTATTGCAGCGTATGCTCGGTCAAGTGATAGCGGCAAAGCTTTGGCTTTCTTTGAGAGAATGAAACGGGAAGGTGTTGTTCCTGAGGTGGTTGCATGGAATGCATTGATTTCAGGGCTTGTACAAAGTCATCAAGTCAGGGAAGCGTTCAAGATGTTTAGGGAGATGATACTTTCAGGGAGTCAACCAAATCAAGTGACTGTGGTTGCATTGCTTCCTGCATGTGGATCAGAAGGGTGTATTAAATGGGGAAGAGAGATTCATGGATTTGTATGCCGGAAGGGGTTTGATGCGAATGTTTTCATTGCTAGCGCTCTTATTGACATGTATTCAAAGTGTGGGAGTTTGAAAGATGCTCAAAATGTATTTGACAAGATTCCATATAAGAATGTTGCGTCATGGAATGCAATGATTGGTTGTTATGGAAAGTGTGGTATGGTTGATTCCTCCTTGGAGCTGTTTAAAAGAATGCAGGAAGAAGGACTGCAGCCAAATGAAGTTAGTTTTACATGTATTCTTTCAGCATGCAGCCATAGTGGTTTAGTGCAGAAAGGTTTAGAGATTTTCTCATCAATGAATGAATGTTATGGGATTGAGGTAAGCATGAAGCATTATGCTTGTGTGGTTGATCTCTTGTGCCGCTCCGGAAGGACCGTAGAAGCATATGATTTTTTCAAAGCCTTGCCAATACAAGTCACAGAGTCAATGGTTGGAGCTTTTCTACATGGGTGCAAAGTCCATGGAAGAAGAGATCTGGCCAAAATGATGGCAGAGGAAATAAAGAGAATGAAGTTAAAGGGACCTGGTAGCTTTGTTACACTATCAAATATATATGCTGCTGAAGGTGACTGGGAAGAGGTTAGGAATGTAAGGAATGTGATGAAAGAAAGGAATGTCCATAAGCAGCCTGGTTTTAGTTGGCTTGAAAAGCCAGGTGAGGTACATGAAGGGAAACAGAAACAAGGGAAGAATATGGCCAGTGGATAAGATGATTTTCTCCTTCAAATTTAGCTGTAAATACATCAAAAATAGTGACATGGATTTAGAATTTATCCTTCTACCGGAAGAGTTGCTCCACACTATTTTTTTTACCAAGAGCAATACAGATTTCAATTTTTTTTTGTTTGTCTATTTTCCAGTTTGTAATTTTTTTATCTACATAAATCTAGACCCTAGATCAATTTTATTTATGCCTTGAGGGAAAGTGACCCTTCTATAAAAGCATAGGATTTGTTCGAGAATTAAGAAAAGAAAGCACTTTGGTAGTTCAGTGCTTCAAAGAGGTGAACAAAGATGCTATCCTGTTTCTGTAATTGTTGGCACAAGGGACTAACACTCCAGATTGAGCACAGTAGAAACAATTTAATTCAACATAGCAGTCTGTAGTGCTGCTGGGGCCATATCAGACCATGATCACCCCCCAGAAGTTGATGTTTGAACAATGATTTTACTTGATAATGAAATAGCTTAAGGGCATAAACTGGAGTCAGGTTTTGTCGGGAAGGTTCAAGAATTTGCGGAATCAACAAGATAATGGCTTTCAGGCCAAGTTGGAGGATTGAGGAGATTGGCCATACTTATTCTCCAAAGTACTTTGGGATGCATGAGTTTGTAAATTCATAGATGATAATTTCTAGGCCATGCTATTGTCTAGACTTTTCTGGTTAGTGGTAGTGTGGAAACTCTGCTGCAACTCAGTGTATCTTGAACTTTTAGACTTGAGATGAACTTCGGGGTTTCATCTACTGAAGAAACACATAACTGAAAGATCATAAACTTAAATTCATTTTTATTTTGACTATTTAACTGTGTGATTCTCGGTTTATATTAACATTATTTCATAAATATTAAAAACAAGATGTTTTGATTGTTTAATTTTGTTTCGCAAAAAAAAAAAAAATTAGAAAGATTTTACATCTTGATTTTAATATACAAAATATCAAATTATTCTTTGACGCCTGAATTTTTTTTATTTGTACTTTTTAGTAATTAAAAACCAGCTTAATTCAATTTTTTTTAATATTATTAAATTAAATACTAAGAACTGAGATTATTACAATATAATTTCAACAACATATTTATAATAATTTAATAAATTGTCATTTTGTTTTGGTGCTCCATTTGCACCATTACCACTCCACTCCGTCACCACCATACTGAAAGAACAAGCATCGAATTGGAAAACCTACTCAGTGCGTCTCTCTCTCTCTCTCCATAGTAGCATCTTGAAATCCTCCAATTCCACCATGTTCGGCTCCGCGCGAATCTTCTCGGACGTCGCTCTCCGCCTCCGCCAAAACCTATCGGTAATTTCTCCTTCGGTTCAATTCGCCTGCGCCTAGGGATTTTTCGAACATTCTAGATGTTCACGTTGTTCTTTTCTCTTCCGTTGTGCAGCTTCGAGGTGTGCGCGTGCAGAACATTAACATTGGAGGTGGTATGGGAGGCGAGATCCCCGACAACAAGCGTCTGGAGTACGCTCTCCAGCACCTGCACGGAATAGGGCGCTCGAAAGCGCACCACATTGTGTGCGAGCTCGGCGTTGAGAACAAATTCGTCAAGGATCTCAGCAAGAGGGAACTCTATTCCATTCGCGAGTTGCTCTCCAAGTACTTGATCGGAAACGATTTGGTACTTTCTTCCCACCTTTTGAACGCCTCTTTTTGCATAAATTCCTCTATGTTGATTTGTACAAAAAAAAAAAGTAGATTGCAACTTACTTTGGAGACTTCGGAACACTGTATTTTTCTTTATCGTATTCCGCAGCGTTGTTTACAACAACCTTTACAGGGTACAGGAGTACACGCTGTAATGGATTTTTTTTTTTTAAACAACTAAGGAAAATTAGTGTAACGAGGGGTCTCATTATAATGTTTTTCGGATGATTAAGGACAGTTAGGGATGGAAAAAGGAGGGCTGGCAGGAGAAATTCAACAAATTTTTAGATTGTCAGTGTAATTCACTCAAAGCAAAATGAATCAAACTTTTCTCATTGGTAAAAATCAACGTATGTGTATTGGTTTTCAGAGGAGTCGGATGACGTAGTTTCTATAAAACGTGTAGTGTATAATTTGATTTTAACTTATAAAATAGGTATAATTTGCTTTTACCTTCTTATTTTCTACTTGTATGTGTTTGAGGAGAATTTTTATCTAAATAGGCTTGTTTGTTTCGTTATGTGTGTGTGTTTCAGAAAAAGTGCGTTGAGAGAGATGTGGTAAGGTTGGTGGGCATTCAGTGCTACCGAGGGATCAGGCATGTCGATAACTTGCCCTGCCGTGGACAGAGGACTCATACGAATGCACGCACCAGGAGGAGCCGGAAAACTTTCTCTGGATCAAGATAGGTACCGCTTGAGAAACTGATGAGTTTGAGACGATGAAATAAGTTTAGAGACTTAGCTGGTTTAAGTGAAATCAATGCTGTGGCAGTGAAATTTTCCACATATTCTCTCCCCATTTGTTGGTAAACCAGAGCTCAATTATTTTGCACACTTTAATTGTCAGTGTTTTGTTATGCACTGATTTTGGGTGATTGAATGTGTTAGTGAGCTACGAACATATGAGATGAGCCACTTAGAACAGTAATCAACTTTTAGGTTTTCTACATTTTGATAAGCTATCTGTAGTTCGTATTTTAATCCTTCAAAAAATTGCAATTTCTGCAAGACATTCTCATAATCAAGTGTAAAATAGAGTAACACGCTAATGATACCTGGATGGAGATTTGCAACTTGAAAATTTTGAATCATTTTCCTATACAAAATGTTTTTTTCGCAAAAGAAGTAGACTGTCTAATGTGCAATGGTTCAGACTCTGGATGATGAATGAGAAACCCATTTTTAAGTCAGTTTAGAAATAGTTGTTTACTGACCATTCTTTATACAAGCAACTGGATATATAAGATTATGACATCTCACTATTCTGATTATGATGGGGTAGGGGAGGAAAAAGAGGCATGAACATAAACATGAATACATTCCTGGTTGAGGCTTGGGAACATCGCAAGTCATTTTCCATTTGAAAGTTGTGGCATGAGTACCACTAGCTGCTTCGTTTTGATTGTGTCAATCCAGAAATAAAACTCAACAATAACTCTATTACTGTTAAAGGGGTCTCTTCAACTTCTTTTATCAACCTGAGACCACTGTTAGAAAGTCTTTCATGGTGATACAGAAGCCTAACTTCGTCTGTCAGCATTATCCCTCAAATTAGAATGAGCATGCTTTTGACTTTTGAGATTCAATGGAAAAACAATCATTTTTTCCTTAACAATTGAAGAAAGGGTTTGAAGTTTGAATATGTGCAATTGAGTTACAAATTTGCTACCCCTTGATATGGGATAGGAGTGGTAGGAATCTCATTTTTACAAAAATAGTTAATTGATCTAGACAATATCACATGTGTTAGTTTGTGATGACTTCCAATCCCCAGCATAGTTGTACAAATCATACTCCTTTTTAAACTAAATTATTGTCAAGAGTTGCTACCATGTACCAGAGCGCTTGGTACATGTCTCTTAATTAGTGAGTACCTGCAATTAATGCTATCTTCAGCACTTTCCTCTAGCATGTTCGTGGCGATTGACACAATATTTTTCTTTTTCTTCGTGGCTCATTAGTAGTCCATACACTGTCATCTGCATCTGCAGTTATCAATTATTTTTCCAATTTTCTCTTCCAAAATTACTTTGCTTGGATGACGAGATGGAAGGGAGCAAAAGAAAGATAGAAAGTGAAATTGTTAGGATTAAATCAAAGAAAGGGAAAGGAAGGGAAATAAGTGAAGAAGGATATGTATTCATTTTTATTATTATTAAATTTTTTTATGTACTGTTTTAATATTTACTTTTTATTTTTATTTTAATATTAATTTATTATTTAATATTATTTATTATTATTACTACTCCTATGATAATATATTTAGTTTTTCTAATCCATGCACCACGCCAAAGGATTTGACCTCTCGAATACCCATTTTAATGAATCAAAATTTTGAAAAATGGGAAATGTTTAAGTGATATTTTAATTGTAATTGATGTTGATTTTAATTTGGTTTATTTCCATCTTTTACTCTAAATATTTTAAAATTTAATTATAATATTCCATAAATTTGATACAATAGTAACTATATATTGTAGAAATATATTAATAAACATATATATAGATATTCATACATTAATCTTAATATTTTAAAATATATCTCTCTATATAGTATTTAATAGAAATATATTCATATAATCATAAATCAAAATAAAATAAAATAAAGCTATCATATATTGAGAACTCACATTAACCTCTCAAATCATTTGTTCTCACATTAACCTCTCAAATCATTTGTTCTTGTGTAACATATAATCATCACAGATTAAAATCAAATCAAACACCACGTAAAAAGAAGAGTAAGTTAGATAATTTTAAAATATATAATAATAAATTAATTTTTTATCCTCATCAAACTCTAACACATCAAATTTTTATAATTCATCTTATACATCACACCATACAACAAGGTTAATACATACGATTTGGTCTAATCAATTCTTTTCTACATTGTATCTTAGTTGTATGAACATGTTAATCCATATAATCTGATTCAATTGTTTTTTTTTCACACCGTAGCATAGTCATATGAACTTATTAATCCATATGATATGATTTAATTGTTTTTATTTTCACACTGTAACGCAGTCATATGAACATATTAGCGCAATCATATGAACATATTAATCCACATAATCTGGTCCAATTGTTTTTTTCATACCATAGCGCAATCATATGAACATGTTAATCCATATGATATGGTCCAATCAGTTTTTTTCATATAGTAGAACAATCATATGTACCTCTTTCAACTCTTATCACTTGACAATCTTCATTTATATGATTCTAATGTACCAATAGAGTTAGAATACCTCATTCTAGACAAATCCACAAAAAATGCACATCCTAAAAAGCTAAGCGTTGGTATCTTCTTTCTTGAAGATACTATGTCTCGATCACTATTTTCATACCATTCATCATTCATAAACATATCTCACGTATCATGCATAACATATTAGCTTCCCTTACCTAAATTCATAAAGAGTTCCGAAAACCTAGGGATCTTAGAGATAGCCTAACTCAATCTAAGATTCTGACAGGACTGTCTTATTCTAATTACTGTCACAAGTGTTATGGCAGTCTCTGATCGTCAATTCGTCAATCTGATGATAGATAAGGTCAGAAATCTAGAGAGAAGGAAGAGAATCCTAAAAGGAAACAATTTTAGAGATATAGTGGTCTTTATAAGAATAGAACTGAATAAATGATTTTTCTATTTATTTAAAATTTTCACTTAAACAAAATATTCAGATGTTATTTATTCACTCTAAAGCTAAATTTTAGGTTTTAATATGTTTTTGTTCAAGAGTTATTTTGTAAGATCTTACATTCTCTCCAATAAGAGTTTCACTCTACAGGGTTTAACTGAGTGTCACTATTTTGGATTCTTCCGGCCACAACTGAAGGTTACTGTTTTGGATTCTTCAGGCCATGACTCTTGTAGTTGGACCTTTATTAAGAACTATTATATAAATGTATATGACCAATCTTTTTATAGGAGCAAGGATTTACAGACTGACAGATAAAACTAGCGGTAAAAAAAATTGAATTTTGAGTTTAAACCAAAAAAAAGTGAAAGCTAACAATATTGACAAATAAAAATATAAAGGGGACAGAGGGAACATTACTATGCTTAGCTTTTCGATGTTAGAATTGATGTCACAAAACACGTGTTGGAGAAAGAGTTGGATCTTTAAATTGAAGTTAAGCTTGGAAAACCTTCTGAGATGTATAGGTGGCAGAGATAATGGAATGAGGAAGTTGGATGCGAATCGAAGTGGAATAAGGAGTATCATTTTTGAACTTTTGCTAGTGAAAGTAATCCTAACAACATTAAATTGGCAACGTAATGCGTTGGTTGTAGTACTGGGTGCGGGTAACCCTAAACTCTGTAGGTAAAACCTATTTAGTCTGCAAGTAATGCAGACAAGATCTTTAAAACATAGATTTAGTTTTTAGCTTAAGAATACAAACCTGCACCGACACAGATTGTGTGAATCATACGTAGTTTACAAACTTTTGTTCAAATACCCAACTCTAACTTTTGGATCCAAAAATACATGGTGTGTAACAAAAAATGATTAAGTCTAAATAATATTTTCATTGAATCTTGCAACATTAATTTATTAGTAAAATTTGATCGTATGATAAAGAACTAGACATAATATTGATTTTCAAACAAATCAATATAAAAATACTTTATATAAATTTCTCTCAATTTTTATCTTTCTAAATTGCATATTATTGATATGAAGTTACTTAAAAAAAAAAAATAACTTTGTCAAAACAAAATTTTAAAGTTTTTGACAATATGTTTTTTAAACTTAACGTTAAATCTAATGAATCTTCTCACACGTCTTTAGAGAATCTACTTAACAATATATTTGTCAAATTTTAAACTCTATTTATTAACATTTACGAGATTTGCTTAACAAAATATCTCAAAAATCTTATAAGACTTCTCCTATATTCATATACGTAAAATTCTCCTTAATTTTTATTAACATTAATATTCTTAATTATAATAACATAATGAACTCAAATAGAATCACGTTTTTAATGATGTTAGTGTTTTTTTTATATGATTTCAATTCTAAGCCTATGATTACTTATTCTATTTGTTTTTTCTCTTTTTTATTAAGAAAAGTAATTGACAATTTTCATTTTTACCTTTTGTTTTAAAAATATGCTTTAAAGCGATTAATTTATAGTAAAATTTTATGTTATTCGAATTATTTTTTAAATAGAATAATATGAATTTAAATTTATGTTTTTCAATTTGTGTGTTAACTTTCGTCAATCAAAGTAATAAAAAATCAAAATTTCTCTAAATATAAATGAGTATATATCTAAGTATATGTGGTTCTATTTTTTTCACATGTAACATAGATAATAATAATCTATTAGTTTACTTTTATGTTGTCATTTCTAAGTTGAATCATTTTAAATAAATTAAATTAATATTTAAATTAAAATAAATGAGAATGATTTATTTAAAGGAAGTAAGTGGTATAGTTGTTTATAATTATCTCTCAAAATATTATTATATGTTTTTACTAACATGTAATTACTCATGGTCAAATTTATTTCATATTGAAAATCATCATAAATATAATATTTAACTCAAGAAATTTATCACAAACAAAAATTTATATTTTAAAACGAATCAAAATACTTTGTTCAATCACCTATGATAAGTATAACACAAAAAATCACTGTTTCTTAATTGCCAATAATTATTTATAAGAAGGTGTAATTTTTACCAAATATAAAAAATTCCTAAATCCACTCTGTTTCTTGTTAGAAAGTATTTCACTAAAAGAAACCTGTTTCTAGTTATATGTACCTTTAAAAGTCACACACTTTCAAAGAAAAAATTTTTAACTAAGAAATCACCATGTTTTTAATATTAAACTCACAAAGCATGATAGAAAAGAAAACTATTGATTTAAAAACGATTAAATTAAATAAAAAATAAAAGACCAAACTAAATTTAATTAAAAATAAAAATATTATTTAGCCTAAAGAAAAGAACCACATGTCACAAGGGGAATATATTTTCATAAACTTATTTCAATAATTAAAATAATGTTTTAAGTTATAAGTTTTATTAGAAGAAATGATTTCTTCTTCTTTAATGTCATAAATAATTACAACAAAACAACAATGTTTTATTCTTCACTATTTAAAAAACTATCTAAAAATTAAAAATAACTAATTCTCCTTTCCATCCCTTCCAACATAATTTTTGAAACATAATTTTTTATTTAAAAATTTAAAAATTAAATATATTTTCTGCCTAATTTTAATTTAAAATTTTACAATATCTTATGCTGCTTTTGTTTGGCTTGCAAAACTATCTTGATCCTGCAACCAGTGTTATCAACAATGCTTCTAAAAGCACCTCTCTGTTATGTGACCCTAAAACCTCCACACCTTGCATCCATGGCGGGAGCTACAGGAAGAACCCTCTTCACCTTCTCCATCTCTTCCTCTTCTTCCTATTCTTCCTTAACGCGCTTCCTCGCCAAGCGCGTCCCACTCCGCAAACCCCTCCCCCTTCTCCCCCGCCTCCGCCCCCTCTGCTCCGTCGCTGCTGCCCCGGAAACTGCCGACGCGAAGCATTCTTTACTCCTCGAGAGGCTCCGGGCGCGACACCTCAGGGATGCCGCGAGAGTCGCCCCCGAACCGAGGAAGAAGGCCAGGGCCGCCGCCGTTGCGGAGGCTGAGAAAGAGAGGGCGAAGAAGGAGAAGAAGGTGGTTGCGAGTTTCGAGGAGTTGGGAGTGAGTGAGGAAGTTATGGGGGCGGTTAGGGAAATGGGGATTGAGGTACCCACTGAGATACAGGGAATTGGCATCCCTGCCGTTTTGGAAGAGAAGAGTGTCGTTTTGGGATCGCATACTGGCTCTGGCAAAACCCTCGCCTACTTGCTTCCCCTTGTTCAGGTATTGTTCTGCATTCCTTTTGAAAATGGAAAATTCTCAGTATGGTTTGTGAGCTAAGTTCATCTCCAATTCAAGTGTTATTTATTTTTAGTGGATTCTACTCTGTCATATTTTAAGTTCATCCCCTTTGAATTTTTGTTCCAATGCAATCCCACATTTCAATAATTGTTTGTTTATAATTTAACTTTTCAAAGCTTAAACAATTTTATTTTATTCTTGTGAACTAAGGACTTATTAATACGCAGGTCTTTCATTTCATGTTACATTAGCATGTTCCAATAAGGTGTCTTATGGGACCCAAATTTTAAGCTTATGGCATTGGCTATGAACTCTGCATTGTATAACTTCCAAATTTTTAAGATATTAACCTGTCCTTGCTGTACACTTGAAGAGTATTAGACACTACCAATTCTCCTAGGTAGATTTTAGGCTAAACGAGCGTTTTGGTTCCTGAATGTGTGACAATTCAGTCCCAGAAAGAAAGGAAGTTTTTATTTTGTCCCCAATGTGGAAAAAGTTCGACAATTACATCCTTTTGTATAATTTAAAAACAAAATGGTTTTTGAATTTTACTATTTGATGTCAATTTGGTTGTCAAAAATATGACTAAGTATCAAATTGGTTCTTAAAATTCCAGCTTAATGATGAAATGGTCCAGCAAAACTTAATTACACTTTCAGGTACTAAATAATATTTTTTGGTCTTTTAGTGACTAAATTGTCATCCATTTACACACTTAAGAATCAAAATTTTCATTGATGTACATATTCAAGGACCAAAATAGTCATTTATCTTAAAATTTATATGGATATATTTTTAATTTTAATTTTTTAAACTTTTAAGTTTTCAAGATATAATATTTTATCTACTGTAATATTGCGATGAGGAATATTGATCCTATGAGCATGTTTGGCCGCCTTTTAATAATTTCAGAAAAATAATTAAAATTTATTGAATTGAAAAATAGCAGTAGAAGGACTGTAAAAAATGTGGTGAAGATGGGTAGTTATGTTAGAAAGTAGCTTCCTTTTTCATGAGAATGTGAGATACACTTCTTTCACCATGGGAATAAGAAGTGAGACAAATGTTATATTTTCATGGGAATCAACAAGAATTAACATACGCTGGGTTGGTTTTAGCAAAACTTGTATGAAACACGAGTATATGCTATTAGTCTACTTTAAAAATTAGCCACTCTTTTGATACCTTGTAAGAATAAGTTATTCCCTGGTTCACTATTTGTTTTTGCTCTTCCTTAATTCACTGTTTTTACCAAACATGAGAATATGTTGGTCCGTAATTCACTCTCCTGAGAATAAATTTTAATACCTTGAAACAACACAATCTTAAAGTGAATAATGTTTGCACCTGCTTGTCTTGGAATGTTATTTAGCTTTAGCTTAGGCAAACTTGTCTAGGCATCTATTGTGGCCGCTGAGACACTGTTAATTTGTTGATATACCTGTAGTTGCTACGACGGGATGAACAATTGAATGGAATACTGGTGAAGCCCAGGCGTCCTCGAGCTGTTGTGCTCTGTCCTACAAGGGAGTTATCTGAGCAGGTAAAATGCATTTAACTTGTATAGATTACTCCTATTAAGTTGGATTACATTAATATGAAGTGGGCCTTATAGGTTTTTCGAGTTGCAAAATCGATAAGCCATCATGCACGATTTAGGTGTACCATGGTAAGTGGTGGTGGCCGGATTAGGCCTCAGGAGGATTCCCTTAACAACCCCATTGATATGGTAGTTGGTACCCCTGGCAGGGTTCTTCAGCATATTGAGGAGGGAAACATGGTCTATGGTGACATCAAATACTTGGTGAGTATCTCACAATTGACAGTTTTTAATAGACAACAATGAGTGTAAGCTTCACTTACCCATGGTGGTCTTTACTTTGTAGGTATTGGATGAGGCAGACACAATGTTTGATCGGGGTTTTGGTCCTGATATACGCAAGTTTCTCGGCCCATTAAAAAATCGTGCTTCAAAACCTGATGGCCGATGTTTTCAGACTATCTTGGTAACTGCAACCATGACAAAGGTGTGCACCATAATCTTGTTGGCTACATGCAAATTAAATACTAATGATCTAGGAGATTATTCATAAAATGCAAGCCCTTATATATAAATGTGTAGTCCGGTGGTCCTTTTTTACTTTTCTGAATTCTGGATAATCCCTTTTATATTTAAGTGTAATGCATTTTCCATGATCAATTTTGACAATGAACTTCAGTATTGGTTTCTTTGAGTCTTTCAGGCCGTGCAAAAGCTGATTGACGAAGAGTTTCAAGGCATTGTTCATCTGCGCACATCAACATTGCATAAAAAGATCTCTTCTGCTCGTCATGATTTTATTAGACTTTCAGGTTCCGAGAACAAGCTTGAAGCATTACTGCAGGTATACTTCTATATTTGGCATGTCCGACATATGTCAACCAATGGTTGATATTTTTGGTTTGTGTTGGGATGTGTAATCAAGTTGCACCAAATCTGTTTGGGATTATTTGGTCCTGCCATTAAGTCTTACCCAGGCTGCTTTTCTTCCACTTTAGCTAATGAGATATAAGTCTAGGCTGCTGTTGTTTTGAGTTAGGATGTGATGGTGCCAACTGACTGTGAAAGAATGATAATTATGTTTCGTTTTATTATGATGCTAGTTTTATCACACTCAAATTTTCTGCCATATATGCCTTGGTAACTACTGGAAAAGTAACAACTTGAAATTAATAATAGAGGCAATATGTGTACACCAATTACTGATGATTGTATTAATTACAATCCTAATTACAACTTTAAAAGAATACTTGTTTGAGCATAAAATGACTTTACACATACTGTTGTGAACTAACTACTCAAAAAACTTAATCTTTTATGTGAAGACGCATGAATGATTTATCCGTTGGGCTTGACATGTGACTAATGTACAGGGCCACATACCTTGTTATGAAGTCAACTTTCTCTTATAATACTGGGAGTAGCAAGCATCAAAGTCTAGACCATAGAGATCCTAATACCATGTCAGGAACCAGCTATATTTCAAAAGTTTAAGCTTAATAGGCAAGGGCACATGAATGGTTTTATTATAATACAGCTAACTAATTAAGATATTATCTGATGATCCACAATAAAACAAAAGAACTTCTAAAAAAAATAGGAGAAAATTGCAATATTTGGTGCATATTTCATGTTCTAAACGCTTGGCTATGCAAAAGGTGAGATATGATTAAATTTGTAATGCTTGCTGCTCTATTGATGCATATGTTTCACTCAGAACTTTAACACATTCAATATTCTAATATTGCATTGTTTCATTTTTATTTGTGTTCCCACGTATGGTAAGGTTTCTCTTTAGTAAGGGTGTCCAAATTATGATGTTTAGTGATTAGGCTATTTTACAAGCAAAATGCAATATTATTTTCGGATGAGGACACATCTACTTTTTTACAGTTTTTCTTTTATTTTTTGTTCATATTCAACATTTTTATCGGCTTTTGGTGTTTTGTAATCAAAGCTATGGTGCATCTTTTCAAATCATAGACTGAGCTGTCAAACTGAATGGCAAACCTGTTAGTCAGCCTAGCCCACCATAGGTTCTAGTTGGATTGGGTTGGTGAAAGATTGGCTCATCAAGACCCCGGGTCAATGTGGCTATGCTCGCTTAGCTCATGGTGAGCTAGGTTTGGGTGTTTCCTTTTTAATTTTGTACTTGTTCAGAATTTGAATTGTTTTATGTTTGAAATTTCAGTAATTGTTTTAAACTGTTCTTTGGTTTAAACTTGAATTTTGGCTAATTGTTGTTTTATGTGAACCGGTTGGTTGACTCATTTTTTGACTAACCTGTGTGGCAGGCCAACCCTAGTGAGTTAGGTTGTCAATATCACTGTAGTTGGCTTGGGTGTTTTCTTGATTTATTGGGTTTTCATTATATGTTTTCTGATCACGTGATGGTAGGTACTAGAACCAAGCCTTGCAAAGGGTAATAGGGTGATGGTTTTCTGCAATACATTGGATTCTAGTCGTGCTGTGGATCATTTTCTTGGTGAAAATCAGATTTCTACTGTGAACTACCATGGGGAGGTACCGGCAGAGCAAAGGTAATATGCTATATCGAGATTCTTATCTACTTCCGTCTTTATTTTGTTATGGTGCAGAATTAAACTGCCCAGAAATAGGCACACAGTAACTGTTGAATTTGACTCCGAACTTTAAAATGAGGAGATATGTAAAGTGAAAGGGTGTATCTAATATTGATTTGTACTGGGTTAAGTTTACAAGGTAGGTGCTTTATTTCAAATCAGTGGGTGCATCTCTTTACAATAAATATGCTACAATAAGCTGACTTCATGCCCGTTTTTTACTAAAACTTTGATGATCAGAAGACGACAATACCCTCTGCTTTGGGGACGCCGAATAACTGCTAAATTAACCTCGAAGATTTTACTCATCACATAACAATAAATACTTCTGAAGACTTCCTCAACTTGTTATAAATAAACCCATTTGACCAAAGGCATATCAAAACTAAACGATTCCTGCAAAACTTGTGATGGGTTTCAAATACCATGACATAAATTAAAATATCATTAAAGAAGACGGGCACTGCTTAGACAACTCATTGACCTGATGCTAGGCAGCTAGAGTGATGCAAAACAAAAGCTAAACAACCTTTCTGGAAAGAGTTGTGTCAGTTTCTGTAAGAAAGGGACTGACTGAACTACTGTAAGTGTGCACAACCAAAGTTTAATTCTGAAGATCACCCTGAGGAACATGTTGTTTAGAATCCAAAAATTTGCTCTAGCTTGAAATTCAAATTGGCTTTACTGTGACCGCAGGAAGTGGAGAGCAGCTTTTCCAACTTTCAGAAACTCTCTCTGTATGTGTGTACTTAATCTTGTTTAGGCCCTGATATTGATTAATCTTCATTTTTAATCATGAGCTTCAAAGCCATTAATTGTTTAGTATGAGCTCTGAAAGGTTGAAGATAGGTGAAATGAGGACTTTAAAATTTTGAGTTAAGACTTTACTGAGTTCTTACATGAATGATTTATTTTGGCAGTGCCGTATATTTGAATAAATTTCTTTTCAAGTATTTTTAGGAAAAAAATAAGGAAAAATGAATTGAGTTTCTTGTATAATCTAAAATCGGCTTATACACTTAGATTTTATATACAATTTTTTTCTTTCATTTATTTTCTCCAGAAACTAAGGACATGTACTGATTTTAAGTTATGAAGAAACTCAGTGTATTTTATATTCTAAGTTTGCTCTTGTGGAATTGTTTGTGATAAGTTTTTCCAAGCAAGACCATAAAACTTAATTAATTGGGGGAAAAGGCAATCTTTTGTCCCCAAGCAATGTAGTGTGGTCTAACTTGCTTTGACCTGCTTATCCATGTAATTCTTGCCCTTATCAGTATGTTATCTATGTTTATGGCCCAGTGTAAATAACATCATGGTTTAAGATGTAATAATTTTAAATAACTGTTACTTTAGCATAATTGTGTGACTTCTCTAATACTCATGTCGAACTTCCGTATCTGTAACTCTTAAGACTTAAACACATGTTGGTGATGATCTCTTGCTTGCTCACGAGAGTGAATACTAGCTCACAAAATGTGATGTTTGAATAGCTTTTCATGTGTAAAGAATTAATGACCAAAGAAAATAGAGGAAGAATGAGCCAAACAATAAATGGAATTTGTGTACAATAAAATTGCATATATGATGTCATTTCAACCAGTGCTTCTCTGATGCTCTGTTTCCTATCATGCCCACTTATTAATATTGCTTCTCTCTTGAATTCAGGGTTGAAAATCTCAGAAAGTTTAAGAGTGATGGTGATGATTGTCCTACGTTGGTTTGCACGGACCTGGCTGCTAGGGGTCTAGACTTGGATGTAGATCATGTTGTCATGTTTGACTTCCCCTTGAATTCTGTAAGCAACATATCAATTAATTTATAAAGTGGCCTTCTTTCTGCCTTCCCCTTTTTATATTAATTGGCTATGAACTAATCTTTTTCCTTTCTATTTTAGATTGACTACCTTCATCGCACAGGTAGAACTGCTCGTATGGGTGCAAAAGGTAACAAATTATTATATCATTTAATTTTTAATCAGTTTATCTCAATTGATAATCGTGATCTTTATTTCTATAAGCAGTACTTTTTTTCCTTAGTATTTTGTAAAATTGGAAGCTGCAGTAATATACACTTTGCCAACAAATGTTGACTTAAGTTATAGTCACTTTGAAACTGCTTATAAATTACAAGATAACAAAATGGATTACTGTGTGTGATTTAAATATCTGCATGCAGCATTTCTAACTGCGGTAAAAAATGTCATTATGTACCAAAGCAAAAGAGAAAAGAAAGAAACAAAGAAAGAACAAAATGTATCACGTTTGGGTTATACGAGGTTCCTTCTATTTGTTATACCAGATCCATGCTATCTTATTATGTCTTAGTCATCATAACTAGATTACAGTTGTACATTAGACATTGCATTGTGACTGTTACAAATTTGTAGCTGTATTTGGAAGATCTAAAATGCTCTTTTCTCTTGCAGGGAAGGTAACAAGTTTAGTTGCAAAAAAGGACTTGGACTTGGCCAGCAAAATAGAGGAAGCAATAAGGAAGAATGAGAGTTTGGAGGCTATCACGAAAGAAAGTGTTCGAAGGGACATTGCAAGGACCCAAATCACAGAGCAGAAAGGAAAGAGTAGAAAAACGGTTCAAGTTTCAAAAGTCAAGGGGAAATTTGGTAGTCGTGCGAGTTCTGGGAATAATGGATCAGGTACAAAATCTAGTAAAGGGTCACCAGTCAAATCTATGAAAAAAGGGATTAATGTTTCAAAATCTGGTAAATCTTCTAGTGCAAGTAGCACCCTCAGAAAAGGTTCTTCAGGGAAGAGGCAAACAAGTAAAGTGGTCGATGCCACCAAATCTATGAATTCTAAACTCAATGTCGTGGGGTTTCGGGGAAAAAATTCATCTTCAAATAACAAAGGTTCGGTTTTGTGAAGTGGATTTTGCGTCATATTTGTATCTTGGAGTAAATGGGCTCTCAATTTTGTGTACTAGATAAGATTTTTTTCTGTTAGTTACGAATTCTGTAGTAAAAATATTATAATTAGAGGAAAAGCATGTCCACTTGTGTCCACTTTTTTTATGATAAAAAAAAATAAAACATTACTCATAATTATGAAAATAAAAAATATCATTAAATTTATAAAAGATATTTTTTATAATTTTGTTATAATTTTTTATTAGATAATTAATTAGATTTAAAAATGTTACAAAACTTAAAAGATAAAAGTAAATTATATTAATAAATTGGTAATAAATTATAAGTGAAAGTGATTTTTTTAGTTACAAAACAAATCTTCATTATTAATAGTTATAAATATTATAATTTTTTTTCATGGCAGCTATTATAGACTAAATGTATTAGATAATTTAATTGATAAACTTTATTAGATAATACATGGAATAATACATGTCATGAATATTGTATGAAGAATCAAAATATAATAAAAAAAACATTTCAGAAACTGAAAAGCAAATATCATATAACAAGTCTGTGTCATGAATATTGTATGAAGAATCAAAATATAAAGAGACTGAAAAGCAAAAATCATATAACATATATGTGCCACCGTCTCAAGATGCCCTTATTAGCCACATTCGTTCCATTTCCCTCGGCAATGGTTACGAAACCACCACTACCTTCCACAAACTTTTGTTTCCCAACCTTTTATCCAATTACTTAACAAGTTATTTTTTATGAAAGAAGTTATTTAAATAATGTGAATTGAAATCTCACTATTAATTCTGAATATAAAACTATTTCGATATTTCCATCATAAATTGTCGATTCTAGAACCAATCATCACAAAAAAATGCTTAAAGGAGAAATCCATGTCTTATCTCTTCCAATTGTTGTCTAGCTACTTTTAAATGTCCAAATTGCTGCACAACTTCATTTGTTGGGGATAAATTCTTGAAATAAATATTCAAGTTTGAAGCGTAACTCAGAGATGATTATACACCATCTTCAATCCTCTATGTATATTTTCCCACCGGTTTCTTTCAACTGAATCGACACTAACTGACCAGTCTCAAGTGTCGTATGCATTTGATAATGTTTTATATTTTAATATTGTAATTAATAGATTATAATAAGAAGATTTTTTTTTTTTTAACTTTATGATTTTAATGTGAAAAAAAATATGTTTCTTGGTATGTTAGCAAAAGACACAAATGGGAGCCTATTAATCATTGTAGTCACTGCATTAGCATTATCCATCCAAATGACAACATTCTTATTATCAACTAATACCTTCATATAGTGTCGATGAGAAAATATAGAATAGTTAGGCATTGACTAATAATGTTTGTAATTGACAACATTTTTATTATCAACTAATACCTTCACATAGTGTCGATTAGAAAATCTAAAATAGTTAGGCATTGACTAATAATGTTTGTATAGGTGACAATGATAAAATGTTATTATATTTTTCAAGATAGTTTATCTGAAGTCATGTATATTTAAGATTAGCATGATAAACTTTCTCCATACGAATAGGTCAAGTCAAGTATGTCTTCATTTTGATTTACTTGAAACTTAATTCCACATCTGATAGTTGGCTTAGTGTTTTTTTGTTTTACAAGATCAAGATTTGATGATGACATTATAGAAGATATTAAAAAAATTAGTGAAGTGTTTTGGGCTCTTTCCTGAACACACCTTTTTTAAAAGATAGGTTCTATAAATGTAAAGTAATGTGAAGAAAATTCTCACCCATAAAAGTGAGGTTGTAGAGTTGTTTAAAAACAAAGAATGAAAGTGGATTTTTCAATAGTATCAAATCACTATCAATATCAACTAACATTTTGGTTTTATCAACAAAGGGTCTTTTCTTTCCCAATCACGGTATCTATGCCATTTTAGAAAAAGATCAATTCTGGAAGGAAACATCAACTTTTAGAAATTATTACTATTATATTTAATACACTCTGTATAATATTTTGAGAAGTGTGGGCTTTGGGATTATTTTTAAGAATTGTTTGGTAATACCCTATAAATACATTAGGTATGAAAATCATACTCTTAGGGAGGTTTCACATTTTAAAGCATTTAAGTCCATTCTCTTTCTAATCATTGTAATTTAATTGCTAAATCTCTCTATTGTCCTTCCATTTGATTAAAAATATAACATAAAAATTGATATATTAACTATAATATTAATAAATTGGTTTTAGTCCTTAAAATATTACCTCCTTAATAGACATTTTGCATTTCAAGTATAGAATAAATTTGTTTTTGATAAAAAATTTTTAAGTAGTAGTTTTTTCAGTTTGATAGTAGACTTCTTACTTTGCATAGAATTATCATAGATTTGAGTCGTCAAAATTTAGATTGAAAAAACTTGAAATGATCACAACTTTTGATAGATAGTTTGGATTGAAACACTTCAAAAATGAAAGTTGCTTGAAATTAGACAACGGATTTGGTGGGCAATCTCTGTTTGGGATTCCAGATCCAAAATTTTTCTAAAATTCTATCGTTTACTATTAGTTTTCTATTAGTTTTCTATTATTTATGTTTTATATTATGTTTTATTTTTTCAAAATTTTTTATGTTTGGGATACCAAACAATTAGTTGAAGTTGCAAAATATATACAGTCCTTGATAATTTTGTTCACAAATATTTCCATCAAATTATAATTGTTTATATTCAATAATTAAATTCAAAATTACTAATTCCAATTATTTAATAAATTTAATAGAATATTTTCCTAAGATGCAAACTTTTGAAATACTATAAATCTTTTTTTTTACTTAAATTAATTGGGAGTAGCAGGTAAAATTTTCAAACCTTTTTTCTTTTTATACACTATAAATTTGTTGTAAATCTTCCATGTTTATCTTTGAGAGTTTCAATGAAAATAGTAAGTTTATTCTATATAAATGTCATAATGATGTGTTAGCTCCAGACAGTTTAGTATTTGAACATGTAAATTCACCAATTTTAATTAATTTAACAAATATAATAACTTACCTAAATATTAAATTTTTAGAAAGCATTTTTAAATCAGGTGTAATTAGTAATTATCAATACTTATTTTTAATAAGCATTCTTAAATATAATTCATATAGCAAATATTATAAAAATTGATATAAAACATTTTTACATTAATATACAAAAAGAAAAAAATATCTCCATACTGGTAAAGCCACTACAAGAAAACAACGAAATAACTGTAAAAAAGATGCATGGGTTAGTAGCCCATGCAAGAAGTGTGGGCCAAACTCACGCAACGTGGATAAGAAAATTAAAAAATAAAACAAAGTGAGGGTGTGACCCACGCACCAAAGTATTATTTGTAATTAATTAATTGCAAGCAGCGTGAGCTAGACTCACCCAAAATGCAAAAGAAAAATAAAAAGTAAAAATAAAACTAAGCGGGGGTTAGACCCACGCAACACAATATTGTTTTGAATTAATTAATTACAAGTAGTGTGGGTCCTACCCACACATAATGAATAAATAAATAAATAAATAAAGCAGCAAGCAAAATAATAAAATGCAAAAACAAAATAAAAAAATAAATAAAACCAAGCGTGGGCCAGACCCACGTACCACAATATTATTTGCAATTAATTAATTGCAAGCACTGTGGGTTAGACCCACGCAAAATGCAAAAGAAAATTAAAAATAAAAAATAAAAAATAAAACCAAGCGAGGGCCAGACCCACACACTACAATATTATTTTAAATTAATTAATTACAAGTAGCGTGGACTCTACCTACACATGATGAAAAAAATAAAATAAATAAATAAATAAAATAGCACACATAATAATAAAATGCAAAAGAAAATTAAAAAAAAACCAAGCGGGGGCCAGACCCACGCACCACAATATTATAATATTTATAATTAAGTTAATAAGTATAATAATAATCGTAACATGACATAAAAACTTTTCTGGTCTGATGGTTAAGGATTCTGTCCAGCTGTGAAGAGGTTCTGGGTTCGAGTCTCTCCTGGCGTACTTTGTCCAAAACATGATTAAAAGTTTAATGGTGGGTAAAATAATAATAACATTTTTTATAATTTTTTTTAAAATATGTTTTTTGTTTTATTATAATTATATTATAAGCGTAGGCTTGACCCCTACAAGCTTCTGCCATCTCTGCGTGGGTTTGACCCTCACATAATTTATTATATTTCATTATACATTAGGTTGTGTGAGCTACACCCACCCAAGATAGTTTTGCTTCGAGGATTCTAGTGTGGTCCCCTTGCCCTTATACCTATGCATATGCGTGAGTTTTTGATACTTTGCGTGGGCTTTTTTCCCACGCTATATCAGTGAATTTTGTAGTGAGTAGTTAGAAAAAGTTGGATTACAATTAGTATTTATCAACCATAAATATGGTTCCAAGATTGAGGATGATTCATTTGATAATAAAGCAGAATTTCACAGCAAAAAAAATAAAAAATAAAAAATTCAATCCACTTTATAAAAAAATTGGAATTCAATGTAGTATTTAAAAAGGTCTTACAGAAAATGGACTACAACCATCTAGGTAAAACATGATTGACTTTGAAGATATTTGAGCTTTGATCGAGTAGTATCTCTCTTGATAATAGTTGCATAGCTTTGTTAATGAGACACCGAGTGGAGAACCATTTGCAAAAGATTCTTTGACGCTCAAGTCAGTAAGAACATAAAATTAATATAAGTGAATAAATATAAGATTGAGTGAGTACTTCTTGAGATTGGTCTATTTATAGGCCCTTTTGGGGTCAGGGCTGAGTTATTCCTAATAAATAGGAATTATGGTGATAAATAAGAATTATAGTGATTGATAGCAGACTATTAATCATTATAAATATACAATGAATCGTCATAAAATATATTGAAGGAGATCAGTTTACATAAGCTCCCAAGCTTGGAATCCATAAATAAGGTGCTGAGGGACCGAGTTGATGGATGAACTAGTTTTAACGTTTTGCAATTAGTCGTTAGATCATTTTGATCTTATAATAAGTAGGGTTACTTTGAGATGATTGACTTGTAATCGAATAATTTTTAACTTGGCTAAAGTTGATTTGATAACTTTGATTTGATCTTTATTTTCTTCCTTTTTGAACAATGTCTAATCGAATTTATCCTGATCTGATAAGGTTGGATGCTATAATATGATGTGATAGTTATTTATTACAAACATTTTAGGCTGAGTATAAATCCAAGTTATCTTTTCATGACTTACCTTAGGTCACTTTGCAGCCCTCGTCGAGCTCGTGAGATTGAGCTTTAGAACTACTATTTTTGTAGTTCTTCTAGTGGAGACAACCCTCCAAAGTTGAACCTTCATCGAGTTGTGTTGAATCATTCTTCGCTTACACAAAGATGTCACCAATGATAACTTAGTTTATGATTGAATCATATATATGTAACCGAGTTTCAACTTTTATGTGAATCGAGTATGTTGAACCCAATTGCATTTGAGTATTCAGTGTTACCAAGTATTTGGAACTTGTCTAGAACTATTAAATATAATCACATTGTGGATCATTAACTGTAACCAAACTGCGCCATTCAATCGATATCGTTGATTGTGCAAGGAAGACTTCAGAGCTCAGATACCAAGCCGATGCTCGAAGATCGCATTGAAGAATTGAAGTCAGAGAAACTTGCTCTTCAAAATTCTTGTTTGGCGGCTTATGAGGAGGGTTTCAAGGAGGCCATGTGCCAGGCCGTGCACTTTTCCCCTTCTTTAGATGTAAATAAATTTGACTTGGAGAAAGTTGTTATTGATGACAACCTGATTGATGATTAAATATGTACCTGATCAACACAACACTCATATATATATATATATATATATATGCCTTAATATTGTCTACTTTTTTGGCATGGTATTATTTGCTTTATTAGCTTATTTTTGTTCTACTAATCGAGTTTTGATTTTGGTTGGATTTAGCATTCTCACCCATCATGAGCTTCTCGGGGAATTTAAGAGTTGAGGGAGAAGGTGAAGGATTCAGATTCTAAGTTGCTTCTGATTGTCGCCTTGAAGAATTGAAGGTAGAGAAGACTGGTCTTTAGACCTCATGCCTTGGGCTTACGATGAGGGCTTCAAGAAGGCCATGCGTCAAGCTGTGTTTTTTTTCTCCTTCTCTAGATGTAAATAAGTTTGATTTGGACAAAGAGGTTTTCGATGGCCAGTTGGTCGATGATTGATTGATTATTTCCTGGCCCTTGCAATGTTTATTTGTAATACAACTATAATGTTATTTCCTTTGCCCCTTTAACTTTTAGCTTGAACTTTAGTGTCTTGATTTCGTTATCCGAGCTCTATGATATTTTGCTTGGGCATTTATGCAACCTTGGGCTCCTTGAAGGTTGAGTGTGTTTACTCATCCGAGCTCTGCGATATTTTGATTAGGACGTTTATCCAACCTCGGGCTCATATTTTGATTGGGGCATTTACCGGACCTTTTGACTCCTTAAGGGTTGAGCGTGGTTGCTCACCCGAGCTCTACGATATTTTGATTGGGATGTTTATCCAACCTTGGGCTCACATTTTTGATTGGGGCGTTTACCCAACCTTGGGCTCCTTGAGGGTTGAGCTCTATAGTATTTGGATTGGAATTGTTACCCGAGTGGGAATGATTACCCATTTTTAGCTCTTTAGTATTTAGATTGGGAATGGTTACTCGAGTGGGAATGGTTACCTGAGAGGGAATGGTTATCCGATTGGAAGTTGTTACCCGAGTGGGAGTGGCTACCCAAGAGGGAGTGGTTACCCGAGCGGGAATGGTTACCCGAGTGGGAAGGGTTACCAAAATTTGAGCTCTTTAGAGGATTGAGCGTGTTTGCTTCATCCGAGCTCTATGACTGCGAATGGTTACCCGAGTGGGAGTGGTTACTCGATTGGGAATGATTACCCAAGTGGAAATGGTTACCCTTGTGGGAATGGTTACCCGAGTAGTAATGGTTACCCGAGTGGGAATGGTTACCCAATTTTGAGCTCTTTAGAGGATTGAGTGTGTTTCCTCATCCGAGCTCTATGTTTGGGAATGGTTACTCGAGTGGGAGTGGTTACCTGAGTGAGAATGGTTACTCGATTAGGAATGCTTACCCGATTGGCAATGGTTACCCAATTTTGAGCTCCTCGAGGAATTGAGCGTGTTTGCTCATCCGAACACAAATTTGATTAGATTTAATATATATTTTTTTACTATCAAATTCACAATTAGATGTAGGGGTTGTTACCTTACTAACTTGAAATGTCTAATCTGCTTTACTCTTTTGGACAATAGGTCGTCAAAAGTGGGACAATTATCCATGAATTCAACTCCGGGAATAAAAACCACTTTTTTTTATGGGAAACCATAAATACTTAAATGTTGTGTCACCTTAACACCAAAGTGATTTTGATTTGTTGTGGTATTCCAGTAGAAGGAGTCTTAACATTCCCGAGCAGCTTTTGCATTAGCCCTACCCGTAATAATCATGCCATACTTAGCATGGAACTTCATAGCCATTTACAACATGGAAACAATGACATCGAGCTTACTAAGTATTCAACGGTCAATAAGTGCATTGCAAAATGTGTCTGGTCAATAAGTGCATTGCAAAATGTGTCTGCCTAAACTAGGATGTACCGAACTCTCAACGCTTGGTGTGTCGTATTCGCCCTAAAGGGTGTCAACAAATCTACCTAATCTCTTATGCATACTCATTCACCTGTGAGCCCCGATAAAGGAACTTGGTATGACCTGGTTGATACATTTTGTTGTTGACTCACATATTTCTCTTCACAAAAAATATTGTTTACCATAACGATGACTGTAGATCGTGAACTAGTACACCAGGTAAGTTCCCAAGAAAGAAAGGTGGGTCACCAATGGACATACTTAAATACCAAGTCTTTCCTTGCCAGAACTTTCCTAGACATGCACTTTTACACTACCACATTTTGTATCCATTAACAATAATAATTCCTCTATGATGTGAAAGATCAAAACAACCTAATAGGATGACATTGTTTGCCCGATGATAGTCACATGAGTGTTATTTTGGGCATTATGATCATAACCTGACATCACCTTGGCATCTATTGTAGCTTGAACACATACTGATTAGAAAAATTCAATATATCAAAATCAAAGGGATGTCAAATGCGGGTCTCACTTGTTCAATTAAATATAAAAAAATAAAAGGAATTGCAATCAAATTCTACTCTATTGAATTGAAGACATGACAGACTATTGCCAATCAATTTTAACTTATAAATTTGAAGATGTGAAACATCAAATCATGTGAATAGTTTTCCATTTTCATGCGTTCCTAATTTGGATTCAACAAATTGGATCAAAATGACTAGCTGGATGATATTGACTTTGTTTTTTATTTTATCTTTTGGAATTGTATCTTTTCAAAGATTATGAATTGATTATAGCTTAAATTTATTTTCAAAGTACTAACTTTCCAAAATAGCAAATCATGAAAAATAATTATCATTTTAATACTTATGATCATCAAATAATATAATGCAACACATGATTTCAACAATACTTGATAATACCATTGTCAAATATTTCCACTGTTTTTTTCAATTGAAAAATTAGAAGTTATTCTTTGAAAAAGAAAAATATCATCAAACAATTAATATGGTAAATATTTTTATCCTTTCATGCCCAATTTTTGGCAAATATATATTTTTATTTTATTAACCATCACAAGTTTTTTTCAAAAGCATAATTGGAAAGGGGTTTATAAAGAAAAGTTCTATGATGAAACTAAAATAATATTAAGATTATGATTAAAGAGTTAGATGGATGATTTTTTTTTCTTTGATAGAAATCTATTTAAAAATATATAATTAAAACAAAAATATTTTTTTATCAATTGTATTTTCATCTAAATCACATGAAAATATATGATTAGTGTCTAAATATAGAATTAACATGCAATTTGAGGCCTTTCTGTATGCAAAGTTATAAGAGAGGGTTATTGTATGTAGTCATACCTTATACATGTAGAGAGGTTCTGTTTGGTTTGAACCTATGATCATTTGGTCACCAATTGTGATATTATGAGTAAAATTTTTTGTCAAATGTTAGGAATGCACTATTCTAAATTTTTCGTGTATGTTAAAACTCATTATACCTTTCACCCCATAGAATAAATAAAATAAAATAATTTGAGAATGTATATGAAAGGAATAGGCCAAGTAATATTGTAGGAAAATTTTATATGTTTTGGAATTCTGTGTATACTTGCACCAATGAATTATGTAAAAAGAATTGATTATCCAGTTCCTAAATTAAATATTTGTACTTTGGTCTCAATTGATAGTTATGTAGATAGATAAACAAATATATAGGTAATGCATATCTATAATTAGTCATGAATTCCATGCAATAAATTGTTCTACTAATCAATCTTTGGTTGAGCCAAAATTACCAACCAACAATTGAAAAAGGCTATTATGTTTGAAATCTCAAAAACTATCATTAAATTCTGCAACCATTCTGTCACAAAGCAATTTAGAGATATAGTATGGAAATATTGCAATAATCATGATTAAAATTTATGAAAACACTAACAATGTGACTGAGAGAGGTTCGAATTTCATGGTATGAGAAGGCACTACCATTTTCAGTTTCTCATAATTTTATATTTTTTTGTGAAGGTAGGAAATATTTTACCTAGCCCCATGGTAGGCGCCAAATGGTTTTACTGAAAATGGAGTAGAACATTCCGAGGTGGAACATGATTGACTTTGAGGAATTCAGGCTTTGACCGAGTAGTATCTCTGTTGATAATAGTTGATAATAGTTGCATAGCTTTGTTAACGAGACACTGAATCCACCTGCAGAAGATTCTCCGTCGTTCAAGTGAGTAAGAACATAAAAATAATATAAGTAAGTAAATATAAGATTGAGTGAGTACTTCCTGTGAGATATTGGCTTCTATTTATAGGTCCTTTTGGGGTCTGGTCTGACTTATTCCTAATCAATCAGAATTATGATAATAAATAAAAATTATAGTGATTGATAGCAAAATATTAATAATTATAAATATACAATCAATCGTTATAAAAATAAAAAATATATTGAATGAGATCCTATTGAAATGAATATGATAGAAATATGCAGAATCTACAATATCCTTTCCAGATAAAATAATCCAGTAAAAAAAAAAAATCTATTCATGGAGACCTCGAAATCGAAGAAAATTGGAACTAAATAGAGAAAAAAAGGAGGAGAAGGAACCTGAAACGGTGAAATTGTTGAGAAACATGATTAATCTTCAGCAATTAAATCACCTATTCTACAACTCATCGAGTGCTTTCTGATTCATCTGATACAATGATTCATGCTTTATATAATAATTCCTCAAGCTAAAACCAGTTTTTCAAAGTCAACACTGTCATGAATGGCAAGTTGCAGTTCATTAGTGGATTAATTAGTGAATGACATTACTCTTTGTCGTTTACTGACAATGTATTGATCCATTCAAAGGTGGTCGGATAAAAATATTTGTTCAAAGTCAATACGTTCATGGGTTATTTTATCATATATAAACTTTGAGCTATGTATAATAGCTGGTACTTATTCTTTTCACTCCTATGAGAATGAAACAATATAGGGGAGCTTGTCATTGTTGCATTGTGTTTAGTTAAATTTAGCAGAGGATATCAGATGAGGATTTCAATTTAACAAACTGCATCATCAAACTTGTATAATTACTTTCCTTGGGAAACTCCACCTTTTATCTGTGTCCATAATAAATTACACAAGGACTTAACAAGAAAACTATGAATAATAAGTTCTGAAAGTCTTCCTCTGAAGCAGGGGGTTCCACTCAATCTAGATACATTAGAATAGCTTGCCTTGTTGGGTTCCACTCCTCATCATAGTACCAAATTCGTCATAGTTGACTCTACCATCCTGATAAACCAAAAAATTGAGTGTTAACTATGGCATTAGAATACAAAATTATAACGAGTCAATAGAAGACGATGTCAACTTCAGATATAATTTCCCTGATTGTGGGGTCGTCACCCATACCATTCTCCTTCATGGTTGTTTCTAGTTCATCTCTTGTGATATACCTGCGATGGAATCAAACAAAAAACTACGGTACACGTGTCATTTATCTTGAAATTCTAACTAGAGACATTCATTAATTAGTGATTGGTAATGAATGTGATATTTGGTGTAGGAAAAAAATAGGATTTATGGTATATGATTTTGTTTAGTATGGAACATGAAACTGAATGATCTTTGTTTCATATTAATTAAATGTGTATAATGTATATTTCAAAACATACTTTGGAAATATTAAAAACTATAGTTCAATGTTGCTTAGCATACTTTCAAATTTATTAAAAATTACAATTTATATTTAATAAAAGTATTTAATTTATTTCTTTATTTTATGTTTTTTTCTCAAAATAAACTTGAACTTCATCCTAAAAAAAAGGTAAACACAAAAAATATCAACTAAATTAGTACATGATCTTCTTTCAATTATGAAAGTTTGTATGGTTTAAATATGTACCTCATCATGAGTTGCAGCCGGGAAAGATGGATCAGCTGTACTATTTTCATTGTCTAATACTTGTGTTATAATTTCTTGTATATCATTTTTATCCAAATCAAGATGTTGTTGCTTAAGCAGGAATTTCATCACTACCTCCAACCCTTTAATCTTTGTATCATTTATTTCAATGATATGTTTTTTTTTCTTTGTTCATAACATCAATTTCTTAATTTTTCTTTAATATTATAAATGTTATAGTCCTTTCATAACAATGAACTTAACTAGACTTTTCTTTCACATACAATGACTCAAATGTTTTTTTTTTTTTTTTTCAGATACACACTTGACTTAGAATTGCATCAAATATTTCTTCATCAACAACTTTTTCCTTTCTACCAAAATGATCTTGTCAAATTTTAATAAATATTTTAACTTCTTTTTTTATGAGATTTGTTAGCATTCTATTAATAAAAAAATTAAAAATTAAAAAAAATATATTAATGAGAAATATTATAAAATGAGACATAGCGTAATAATACCACATCAATTTAGTTTAAACTCTACAAAGTTATTCGTTCTCATAATATGCATATAAATTTGCTTAGTCATATTTATCGTATGTCTTTTACTAATGATCTAATTTTGTAGAGGAAAACATACATAAATATATAGTTGATAAAAGTATAAAATAAGGATTTTTAAAAATCAACATTGAGTAGAGAAATAAATAAATACATATACAGTTATGCACAAATAATCTTTTGAAGAAAAACAACAAGATAAATATTGGATCTGTTACTTACTAAAAACAAATAAATATACATAATGTTGAACTCAGCAAGAAAAAGACCTGTTATTTATATTAATATTTCTCTATCCCTATACTATTTCATCAAGATAAAAAATAGGATAAACAGAGTCTCTTAACAATTAATAAAAAGTAAAATTGAGAGAATGCCACAAACATCGCTCGCTTTCACAGTCTAAATTTAATATAGAAGGCTTATCTTCCTCCAAACTTTATGCATAAATAAAATAAAAATTAACTGCTAAATAGAAATATATTATAAAGTAGTGCTGCAGCTAAAATGTGACAACAGTTTTTAATTAGTTTACAAATAATAGGATTAACTTCCTCATCTTCAAAGTTTTGTATATAAACAAATTTGGATATGTAAATGAAAAAATCGTAGCAGTGCTAGTGGCATGACTCTTTATACCAAAGAAAGAAAGACAATCATATTTATGATGTCTTTGATATATAAAGGAATTTTTCAAAAACCAATATACAAGTGGCTGATATTGGAAGGAACTTTTAAAGATTTTACATTTTAAAAGAAAATAATATGGTAAAGAGAAATACAGAAAAAGCTTATATTGCAAAAAGTCTTATATAACTTGAACTTAAGGTTAAGCCATAAAGAATACACGTTAAGTACATATTTTCATGATTGAACTGGTGTAGCTAATCTTACTTTTTAGTAAAATGTAAAATTTACCTGACTAAGCATTTGATATTGAGATTGTAAATAAATTTATATCAAACAAGCGCTGGCCAAAACTGACAAAAGAACAATAAATGACTGAGGAGAGTCCACTAGTATCTTGCCTTTCTTACAAACATTTCAGAGTAGACATTTCTTTCTCATAGTAGAAACAGATCCATCATATGTGTCCCATAGTGAGAAGGAGAAAGAAAAGGTTAAAACATATGTGTCTTACTACCAAATGAAATTTAATTCAGAATGTGTACCAAAAAAACGGTTTTAATTTCTTTTAATGTTATTCCCTATCTTTTTACAATACTAAAAATAACACAAAGTCATGATAAAATATATAAAAACTAAATAAAAAATAATTATATATAAAAAAGCATAATCTTTTACTTTATACATAAATTTTAATTTTGGTCAACAAATAACAAGACTTAAAAACACTTATACCTATAATGACAATATTATATCTGTTTTTGGGTAAATTTTAAAATTGAAAATAAGTTTAGTGAGAAAAAAAAAATATATAACTTTGTGTATGTTACTGAGACAACAACTTGTTCACTAGAAATATTGTTTTAGTCATATATTCTACTCAACACAGGGAAGAAGAGGAGAAAAAACGAGATGCGTACCTTATGGGTATCCAGTAAAATAAAAGTATTAAACCCTTTCTACTTGTTTTTCACGTCAATCTATTAGTTAGACATACATTATACCTATAATAAATAAGTGCAAAAGTTGAAGCAGCTTATATGAAAGAACTTTCAACAACTTTGATAAAAGACCAGGTCTCTTAAATATATATATTTCTATCATCAGTAGTAAATGTCAAATAATATAATATTTTCAATACACAATTTATTAGTTATACATTTATTATACCTATATAAAATGACTCCAAAAGTTGAAGCAGCCGACATGAAACAACTTTCAACAAAACTTTTTTTTAATTATAATTGGTAAAAAATCAAACCCAACAGCTCTATCTACGTGTAACAGTTCCATGTTAATGGGCTAACAAACTAAACCACTTAACTTTCACTATTCATGATTAACATGCATTCTTATTTAAAATCAAAAGAATAATGATATGTTAACACCCTTACTTGTATAACTTTTATTTGACACTCTCAGCTATAAAATAAAATATTATTTTAATCCAGAATGTAAAAATGTAAAGCAACGTGTAACATTTATTTTTTAAGATTGTTCTTACAAGTTATCTTCAAGAATGACAAAGACGATTCCATAACTATACATAAGTATTTCTCGAATGGTTCAAGAACTATGTAAGTCTAATCTGATGCCATATCTGTTTGTATTTCATTATTGCCAAAAAGTATATCTAATATATTTTAATGACTAAAACATAGGTTCATGATGGAAGGAAATGGATAATCGACCCAAACATAAAGGTGCTAGCTTGATAATTGACCCAAACATAAAGGTGCTAGCTTGGGGAACTAATTCATGTGCAATATCATGTAACATGTATTTTCTTTAATAGATAAGTTTCATACAAAGATATAGGGTGATGGTAAAGAAACAACCAACAATGGTGTACATGTTAAAGATGTGATAGATGGAGGATAATATAGAAGTGACTTTTATGGCATAATTCACCATATTTATGAATTGAAATATCTTGGAATGCCTAAGAAGATTCCCCTTTTCTATTGTGAATGGTTCGATCCTAGAGTTTTGTTTACAATATAATATTGTTGAAATCAAGTTGAGTGGAAGATATATTTCCTATAATCCATTCAATCTTCTACAAAAGGCATGATGAGTTTGTTATGTCACTTACCCAAATATATGTAAGAACCTTTGTGGCTGGTGCATGGAAATCATAAGAAACCTTGGGGACATGTTGAACCTGACAACATCACTACACCATTTATCACTTTAGGCAACAGGTTTAAAGTATGGCCTAAAGTTAAAAAATCATGGTCTTAACTTTAGGCCACAGTTTGGCCATGAGTTTCCAACTAAGACATATTTAGCCATAGGCATTGCTCAAGGCCCATGATTTCTTTTTTGAAAGTGTCACCTTAAGCTAATATAATAGGGCACACTTTTTCAATTGTTAAAAGGGCTTTGAAAATAAATATGAAAGGGCTTTGAAAATTGGTTAAAGAATGGATATCAAAATAATTTTATAATTTACTCAACTAGGAAGGAAATGGTGAAAATGATTAATAACTTGTATAAAAAGAAAGAATCTCAAAACTTCGATGAAAAGCAAATTTGATAAAGGTAGAAGCTACAAGAGAAATTCTAGAAAATTGTTAGACATAAACAATAAACCTTAAACCCTAAACTACAACAATAATGTTTTTCATATAGTAATTAACTTAAAAAGGAATAAATGCATGTTGAAAGGGCTAAATATATTGTGTTTTTCATTAGGCAACGATTTTTTAAGTTTTGCATTTTTGTTTAGGCCATAGTTATTGAATTGTTGCAATAAAATTTATATAATTTTAAGCAACACTCTTAAAGGTGGCTTCTCCTTCATACCTCATATATAATACTTCTAAATAAATTATGTATAAATTAAGCCGCTAATTATTGACAATGTTGATGTCTTTAATAAAGCCAAGTATAATGGAGACTTGAAGATGACTTAGTATTAGTGTGTGTGTGTTGTCCTGTCATGTGCATGCATCATATGTTATTGGAATGAGATCTAATAATCCAAAATGCATTTGATATATAAAACTGGAATTGCACTAACTATATTTTAGTAAAAATGATTCACTAAAGTTTTCAAAAGATTGTTTTTCAAAAATAACAAGCTGAAAAATCCTGTCAGCATGAAATCATTTGATTTAAATCTGTTTTCAATCGATTGTTTTTAATAAAACTATAACAAATTTTAAAATACATATATAACAGTTTTATATAACACATTTTAAACATAGAGACAAAATTGAGAACGAGAGAGATCATACATTTGAGGAAAACCATTGTCAACTAAAAGAGCTTTTGATTCAAGAGGAACCAAGGAAGTGATTCTTGGAGTTCATCGCATACTGTGATTACACTGCACTATTTTTCACCTATTTTTTACTCATGGAAGTCACTACTGTTAGTTTCTTTTGACTATTTTGTATTGGTGCGATTACAATGGTGTTTTATTTTCAATTTCATTCATTAGAAGTGGTATCGGGACTACAATTGTGTAGGGTTTACTTTTGTAGGGGTGCAGTAGCGTTCTGCACTGTGTTTCGTGTGATCTTGTAAGGTGCAAGATTGGTTCTTGATTGTATTATTTGAAAATTGGTGTTCTTTAATGAAATTTCTTTGCTTGTTGGCAAGGAGACTGGATGTAGCTCTTGAGGAAGAGTGAACCTGTATAAATCTTGGTGTTCTTGCTCTCTCTTTCTTTTATCTTGATTCACGACTTTAATTCTGCATAATTTTCTATCTCTGTGCAAATTTTCAATTAGCTATTTCTGGAATTTAATTGATTGGTTTCATTGTACTACATTGATTGTTATTTGTTGATCAATCTGTATGTAAATTGGTCTTAATTGTATCAACTTGTGTTTTCCGTGAAAACTTCACATTCCTTGATCATTTTGTGCAATTATTGAATTATGATAAAAATAGTTTTGTTGATTTTGTGATCTAATTAACTATTTCTTTGTATTGTTGATGTGTTGACAAACTGAAGTTGATTGATTTGGAATTTAATTGATTGAATTTTTCAAACAAGAACTTGAGAATTTTAAATTTGTTTTTTTTTTCTATTTTAATTGATCATTGTTTCTAGGTGGATTTTTGGAATGCAAAATTTAATTGATTAATTGTTGGATTTAATTGATTCTTCTTTTGTTGTGTTGTACTAATTGATATTTCAACTAATTATTTCTACTTTTCAATTGATTGATGTTCTGCTGTATAGCTATTGATCCCATAGTAAATTGTTTCAATTAAGAAAATTCTTTTTTTTTTCAATCTTTTATTTAACATTTGTGAAAATTTTTGAAAGTTCAATTTACCTTCTCTTGAAATCGGCCTAAAACTCTTTTCAATTGGAATAAAGAGCTAATGCTTGTATTTTAATCAATTTTGGCTGAGAATACATTGCGCATTTTAGAGGGAGACTCAATTAGTCGGCCTCCTATGTTTAGTGATGTGAACTACCTATTCTGGAAAGTTAGAATGAAAATTTTTGATTAATCAATTGCCGTGGGATTTGGAATGCTATAGTAAAAAGTCTCTTTGTGCCTATGACTGTTGTGGATGGTGTTATTGTTGAAAAACTTTTTGATGAGTTGACTGATGTTGAGGACATAAAAGTTCAAAATGATTGCATAACCAAGAACATTATAAGTTCTGCTTTGAACCTTGATGAATTTTTCAGGATATCTCAATGTTCTTGGACAAAGGAAATGTGGGACATCCTAGGGTTACTCGTGAAGGCACAACAGATGTCAAGAGGGCCAAGAAGCATGCACTGATTCAAGAATATGAGCTATTTAGAATGCAACAAGGTGAAATTATTGCAGATGTGCAGAAGAGATTCACTCACATTGTCAACCACTTGATAGGACTTGGGAAGGTGTTCGACAAAAAAGAGCTTAACATAAAAATCCTTAAATGCTTGGATAGGAGTTGGCAGCCCAAGGCCATTGCAATATTGGAAAGCTGAGGGAGCATGAATTAGAAATGAAAAGATTGAAAGAGCATGAGAATGAAGAAAGAAAGGCTAGAAGTCTAGCACTCAAGTTAGCTGCTCAAAATGAAGACAACAGTGAAGATGACTCTAGTGAGTATAGTGATGCAGAGACTCTTAATATGCTGACTAGAAGATTCCAAAAATTCTTGAAGAAGAAAGGAAAAGAGAAGAACCAACAAGCCAAAAGGTATAATAGAAAATCTTATTCTCATTCAATTAATTTCATTTGTTTTGGATGTTGAAAGCAAGGTCATACCAAGATTGAATTCTCAAATCTGGTGCATAAGGAGTAGGACAAAGAAAAGAAAAGCAACATATTGGAAAGGAAAAAAAAGCCTACATCGCTTGGGAAGATAATGATATATCTTCTAGTTGTTCTTTAAAGGAGGAAGAAGAAGCAAACATGTGCTAATGGTTGGTCACCAATCTGAGGCAAGTAGTATAAGCTCCAACATCTCAATGAATTTTGAAAATTGCAATACACTTCTTCAAGCATTTAAGGAAACACATGGAGAAGCATATAAGTTGGCCTTATTAAACAATTGATTAAAAGGATTATACAATTGGTTGGAAGGGAGAGTCAAATCAGTGGAGGAAGAACTATTAATTGTGAAAACTAATTTTGATTACTTAGAAATGATTTACAAAGCTACCTCTTTTGGTGAGATTGAATCATGCAAGCCAATTTACTGTGAGAATTGTGAAGTGTTGCATAACAAAGTTAAATATATTTTGAAAACTGCTTAAAAATCTTTCATGGGAGTTGCAAATCTAGATGTCATTTTAGGTTCTCAAAATTGTGTTTTTAACAAGCTTGAAATTTGATATCAAGTTGGTTTCCAAAGAAAGCAAAAAATGTTTAACAACTTCTATTAAAGGCCACTTTATTAAGAACAATGAAACTAGAAAGGTTGATGTTCTAAAAGGCCTAGTTAGGTAGGTGCCTAAGCGTACTATTAACACTGTTGGAACCAAATTTAATAGGGGATCAGTTTTGAAACTTAATATATTTTGTAGGATACTTTGGGAGCCAAGAAGTAGTTGTGGTACTTGGACAGTGGCTGCTCAAAGCACATGACTAGTGATCTTCAAAGCGGATAAATATAAATTTGAAACATGGTGGATTTGTCACCTACGGAGATAACAATCAAGGAAGGATCTTGGTTAGTGGAGACATTGGTGAGAAGGATTCATTAATAATAAAGGATGTGCTATTGGTGGAGGGGTTGAAACAGATATCAACCAGCTTTGTGACAAAGGCTTTAAAGTGACATTTGAACCTAATCTCTGTCTCATAGTTGATTCAATATCAAGGAAAACAATACTTGTTGGTAAAAGGATGAACAATGTGTACATACTAAACATCTCGCGTTAACTCTGGCCGAAACTATTTGTTGTAAAAAAGTGAAGAGTCTTAGCTTTAGCATAGATGCATGACTCACATACATATGCATAATTTGAACAAACTTGCATCTAGAAACCTATTTGAAGGGCTCCCTACTCTCAAGTTTGAGAATGACTGAGTCTGTAAAGCTTGCCACAGAAGGAAACAAACTGAAAATTTATTCAGAAATAAAAATTTTGTTTCCATTTCAAGGCCCATTGAGGAACTTCACAAAGACTTATTTGGACCATCAAGAACCATGAGTCAAGGAAGCAATTACTATGGTTTAGTGATTGTAGATGACTTTTCTAGATTCACATGAACTCTTTTTAGAGTATCCAAGGATGATGTTTTCAATGCTTTTAATAAACTTGCAAAGGTTTTACAAAATGAAAAGAATTGTTGTATTTTTGTCATTAAAACATATCATAGGGGTGAGTTTCAAAATAAAAGATTTATCAAATTTTGTGAAAAGTTTGCAATAAAACACCATTCTCAACTCATAGAACTCCACATCAAAATAGAGTGGTGGAGAGGAAAAATAGGTCAATGGAGGAATTGACAAGAACTCTTTTAAATGAAACTAATCTTTCTAAATACTTTTTGGTTGATGTAGTAAATACAACTTCTTATGTTTTAAGCAGAGTTTTAATTAGATCTATTTTAAAGAAAATCTCCTCTGAACTTTTTAAGGGAAGAAAGCCCAACATTTCTCATTTTTTAAGTCTTTGGTTGTAAGTACTTTATTTTGAATAATGTAAAAGAAAATCTGGGCAAGTTTGATGCAAAGGTAGATGAAAATATTTCTCTAGGATATTCATCACATAGCCATGCATATAAATCATACAACAAGAGAACTATGTTGATTGAAGAATTTGTGTATATTGTATTTGATGAGTTTAACCAATAACTGTAGAATAATCGTAAGACAGGTGAAAGTGATGATGATTTCTTTGAAATCCAGAGGCAGAGATTTGATGTAGATCAGTGGAGTGAAAAAGGAAAAGCTTCAGAGTTGCAGGGAGTTGAATCTATTGAAACTAGATTTGCTGTTGAACCTGCTGCACTTGCTAGAAATTTTGGATTGCCTAAGGAGTGGAGAGTGCCAAGAAATCTGTCACTGGAAAATGTTATAGGATAAATTGACAAGGGTGTATCAACTAGGAGCTCCTTGAACTTGTTCTATGAGCATATGACATTTGCCTCTTAACTTTAACCAAAAATTGTTTTGGATGCATTGAATAATGTTAACTGGAGTAATGTTTTCTAGGAATAATGTTTGGATTCTAGTTCCAAGGACTAATGAAATGAATATCATTGGAAATAAATGAGTGTTCAAAAAGAAATTAGATGGACAAGGTGTTATTTTCAGGAACAAAGCTAGGCTAGTGGCTAAGGGGTATAAGCAAGAAGAATGCATTGATTATGATGAAACCTATGCACTTGTTGCTAGACTAGAAGTTATGATATTCTTACTTTCTTATGCTTGCATGTGTGGATTTAAATTGTTCCAAATCGATGTAAACACTTATGTTCTGAATGGTTTTATAAATGAGGAAGTCTATGTAACCCAACCTCTAGGTTTTGAAGACCATAAATTCCACAGACATGTATACAAGCTCAATAATCCTTTATGTGGACTAAAGCAAGCTCCACGACAATGATATGAGAGGTTAAGTAACTTTTTACTATCTCAAAGCTATGAAAGAGGAAAAGTTGATAATACTCTCTTTATTAGAAACGATGACAGTGATAATATACTTGTTCAAGTTTATGTTGATGATATCATTTTTAGCTCAACTAATGAGAAAATTTGTCAAGAATTTGTGGTAGCTATGTAGGGAGAATTTGAAATGTCAATGATGGGAGAGTTGAACTACTTCCTAGGCCTACAACTTAAGAAACTTAAGCATGGAACATTCTTGAGCCAATCCAAATACTACAAGGAACTGTTAAAGCAGTTTGAAATGGAGAGAGGTGCAAAGAGGCTGCAACACCAATGTCAACTAGTCGTTATTTGGATGTTGATGAGAAGGGTGTGGTTGTAGAGCACACCAAGTATAAAAGATTGATTGGTTCTCTTCTTTATCTAACAACCAACAGGTCTAATATCATGTTCAGTTTATGTCTTTGTGCAAGATATCAATCCAATCTAAAGGAGCCACATTATAGTGTAGCCAAGAGGATCCTGAAGTACTTAAAAGGAACTATAGATGTGGGACTATGGTATCCAAGCGAGGTTTCATTGAATTTAGTTGGTTATTCTAATTTTGACTTTACTTAATACAAATTAGATAGGAAGAGCACAAGTGGAACCTGCCATTTTCTTGGATCAAGCCTTGTCCCATGGCAGAACAAGAAGCTAGCTTGTGTAGCATTGTCTACTTCAGAAGCAGAATATACAATTGCAGGGAGATGTTGTGAACAAATCCTTTGGTTAAAACAACAACTAAGTGATTTTGGATTAAATCTTACTAATGTACTTCTATTTTGTGATAACATTAGTGCTATTAAAACAATTAGCTGATTTATTCACTAAACCATTGGTTAAGGATAGATTTAATTACTTGCAAATTGAACTAGGAATAATCGATTTGATTAGTGTTTCATAACCGTTGAAAGAACTAATTTATGGTATAATGATATTCTTTGTAGAAAATGAATTAATTGATTCCTCATTCCAATCGGTTATTATTGTCAGTATTAATCTGTAACTAATTTGGTAAATTGTGGATTTTAATGAATGATTATCTATAAAATCTAATGGTTAATGTGCAGGAGAGATTTGTGCATACTATGGTGTTATTTGACTTAGTAAATAAGTTGTTGAGAAGAAATAAATTGATTGGAAACCTAAAGACATGAGAGTTGCATGAGCAGCTTGAAGTACATTGCATGTGCCACTTGTCAGCAACTAATTGGGAGTAAAAAAGCATTGATTGAAAAGATGATTAAACAGTTTGCTCAATCAGATTATGTCATTTCCCAATTGATTGAATTTGTGTAGCACATCACTTAAAGCAAGTTGGTTTATTGATTTTTGTTTACTGCATAATAAATGTATGATTCTATGTGTGTGTAATTTGTTGCTATATTAATCTGCGTTGCATGCATTCATTATACACACTCTTAGAAAAATTCATCCAGAGTTGAAATCAGGTGCTTTGGTCAAGTACATTCTGTCTTAGCCGAAAACTCCCCTTTCCCTAGCCATATTTGTTTCAACAACCCTAAAAAAGAGATCAAGAACCCCCAAAGGAACTAAGAGATGCAAACCAAAAGAAGAAATTGGTGAGAATGGGCACCTGGAGAGATGGTTTTCAAGAAATAGGAGCAGATTGCTATTTATCTTCATCAAGTCATCAGGAAGATAATTAATATCCCCAAGTTTCTATGGTTTGAGTGGCTGGAACAGGAAAACTTATATAATGTGAGAAGGATGCTCAATCACCAGAAGCTTGAGGAGTTTCTGAACCTGATTGAAAACTATATCCAGACCTAGTGAGTGTAAAACAAGTTTTGGCCAAGTTCAAGAGGGAGGGAGGGGGGGGGGGGGGGGGGGGGGTGAATTGAACTCTTAAAAACTTTTCCCAAAATTGCTTTTTAATTTGTGAGTAATGAAAATTTTTTAAAGAAACCATTAAAGATGGTATGAAAAACAATCATCAAAGGGTCAAAACAAATTTTAAAACTAAATCAGTCAATTAGAAATAATAAACTGAATACAGGATAACAATTCTTGAGAAATCAGTAAACTGTAGAGTATGTTCTAGAAAACAATTCAAGAATACAAGGAATTGTTTCAGATTAATGTTGAAATGAGTTTTCAATATAAAGAATCTATAATCAAACAACACAAGTTCTTTTTAAGATTTAAAAACTAGGATTATTCAATTTTCAGAAAAAAGAAAAAAAATAGTTTTTCTGGAAAATTAGATTAATGAATAGTAAACTCAGTTGATTACAACACAATTCAGTTTTTAGAAATGAGTTGAGTAGACTGCGTTAAGATGAATTAAATGATCTAAAAAATCCTCAAACAATTACCAAAAGATTAATTAATCAGTCTAGTTAAAGAATTTTAATAGATTCTGAAAAAATCAAGAAAATCAGCAAGAACAACCAAGAAATGAGTCAGAAGAAACAAGAACACAAGGATTTATCCTGGTTCACCCTTCCTCAAGGGCTACATCTAGTCCCTTACTCCACAATAAGGATTTTCACTATAAAGGATCAAACAGACCAGTTTACAATAGTTCAACCACTTGCACACCGCAAGAATACACTGCTCCCTACATTAAACAATCTGCTGAAACCTACAACGTATAACAGAACTATACAGACTCCACTGTATAACCCAGAAAACACCTATCTGAACCCTTCAGCAGGCTAACAACTGTACAGAACCTACTGTACAACTAGAATTACCACACCAGGCAATTCACCACACCACAGTACTTGATACAATGAAAGAATTATGATGTACACATCAATACAAGCACTTCTATACAGAGCAGATTACAACAGTAATGAAGAAAGAGTATAGAAGGCTTAGTATGATGATCAGATCAGTAAAATATCAGTCTTAGTCAATTTAAAGCTCCAGAATTCAGTTGATCTTGATCACAAAATAGAAAGGGTGCTTTTTCTCTCTTTTGAAAACACAGCTCTTGATCAGAAAACCTTAGAATGATTTTTCGTGTCTATTTCAAAATACGCACCAATTATTTATAGACAACTGTCTTTAAAATTCAATTGATTGTTTTAATCAATCAATCGATTGTTTTACTTCAGCAGTTTTAAAAACAATTTTTTTAAACACAGTTCTGATTTTAATAATTTCTTCAAAACTTTGTTGAATTAGATTTCGTTCTTGGAGTTTATTATTGAATGCACCACTGATTTGAAATCAAACCAAACACACAACACACAACCTATGATCATAAGGTCTGGAACTTCATTAACTTGTTGGCTTCATCAAATCTTCCAGCAACTCCTGGTGCTAACAATGAGGGTATTTTTCACCAATCTTTGTTTTGAGAATGATATCATGTACTCCCATGTGAAGAGAGTAGACATGGAGATTACTTTAGCAGTATGGATTGTAGTGGTTGGCCTCAAAAACACTAGGAGGAAATTTGGAAAAGGGAGCACAAGCTCAATGAAGGAATACAACAAAATCCAGTTCTTCACATCATGTTTTTAGAACCCTCATACTGCTATGAGAGGCTTCCATGTTGGTGGATTGTCTTTGAACTCGAGGATTCTGGCTTTCTTAGGGATTTGGTAGTTAACACCTAGAGGATACAACCATGTTATTTTACATACGAGGACTTGATTGTATCATGCACCGATTTAAGATCAATTAGATACATGTAATGAAGGATCATATAAGAGAAACAAAGAGGCTCACAAACTATATGATTTCTTATGTGGTGCTAGTCTCCAAGTTCATTGAACACTTTGATGTAGACTTTGAAGGTGAACTTATAGAAATTGTGAAGTCACACAATAAGATAAATTGTGCAACAATGTGCAAGATTCGCTTGAAAAAAGTGAATGATGAGCATTGGATCCGTCGGGTAGAAGAAGAAGCAAGGGGACAATAACAAGTTAAAGGTGTTATTGGTGGTTCTAGACAACTAAGAGATGGTGTAGGTCCAAGTCGTACAACTCCTGTAAACTATGCCATGATACCTTATGTGATGTCTGTGGACAAAGGAGAATCTTTGTTATGGTTTGAGCAAATGGTTCTTAGAAGGTTGGACTCCATGGCAAGTGATCAAAAGGATCACTATGAGTTTTGCACTACATGATTTAAGCATCTGGATGGCCAAATTGAAACTACTCAGGAGTATATAGCTGACATGTATTATGGCCCTAGCACTTAGAATCTTCTTTGCATCATATTAATCTATTTCATTTGCTTAGTAGTTTCCTATTTTGTTTGGCAACATGCTTCTTTAATCCCATTTGATGAACTCAATGCGGGTGAAGAAGCGTGTTTTGTTGTTGTTGATATGTTTGATTGTATTTTGTGTTAGAAATGTTGCATATTTTATATTTGATGAACTCAAGAGAAGTCAAGGGCAATCAAAGCAAAGTCAAAGTGAAGTTTACCCAAAGACAACTCAAGTTCAAGATGATTTGAAGACTTTGTCTTGGATTTTAGTGTGTGAGTGTGTTGATTTTATCACATGCAAGGTTCATAAATTAGTGGTTGATCCAAGAAGCTTTAAGAAGTTAATTTGATTAGAAAAAGACAAATAAGTAAAAATAATGTTCAGAAATTATCAATTGGTTGTTTTGAAAATCAATCAATTGAAAAATCTTGTCAAGTAAAGTCAATCGATTTAAATGGATTTTTAATCGATTGATTTCTCATAACTAACAGTTTTAATGAATAACTATTATTTAAATATGTTTAAACATTGTTTTAAAACATAATTTTTATAAGTTTCTAAATATATAGAGTACATAAGAGAGAAAACTGAGAATTAACACCATTTTACAAATAAAGACAAGAGCAACAATAGTTTTCAAGAGAGCTAAATGAATCTTTAATCGAGAAACCTTCAAGAAAAGGTTCTTGGTGTGCTTCCACAAATTTGTGATATCTTTGTAATGGTCTACATCAATTTCTATATTAGGGAAGTGTTCTACAATTGGATCTTAAGCCTACCTTTTATTTTAAAATTGTTGCAGTGGTGATTTTGTGTAAAATTTACATTGAATCTGTTGTTTTGGAACTACTATAGGATTCTATAGTTGTGCAATGGTGTTCTATTGTGGTATAATTTGCTTCTGCATGTGTGTAGTAGGGTGTTACAAGATTTCTTGAGTTTCTTGTAATGTGCAAGAAGGATTCTTGATTGTATGGGGTTTACAATTGAGTGTGGTTAGTGAACATTTTTTGTTTGTTGGCAGGGAAGATTGGATGTAGTCCTTGAAGAAGGGTGAGTTAGTATGAATCTTGTGTGTCTGATCTCTCTCTCAATCTTGATTTGTAATTGATTTTACTATATAATCATCGCATCTAGATAAAATCAATCAACTATTTTTTAAAATCAACCAATTGATTGTTAGTACTGCACTCACTGGTTTTCTATTTCAATAACGTTTAAAGCTAGTTCAATAAGCTTATTGCACATACTATTTTGCACTGCTCAATCATCTTTTAATTAGATGTGATTTCTTTTAGTGTTCTGCACTGCATGCATACATTGATTTTAAGTGAATTAACTTGATTCTTTTGTTACACAGTTTATTCAGAAAGTTTCAATCGATTAACTCTTTAATTCAATCAATTAAATTTCATTTCATGACAATTTGAGAATTTCACATTCACAATTTTATATGTCTAATTGATTGTTTATTGATTTGATAAATTGTTGAAGGTTCTGGTATAATTTTTAATTGATTAATTTGGTAATTCAATTGATTAATTTTTCTGATAAGTCTTGTTTGAAATTTAAATCGATTTTTTTTTTAAATTTCAATTGATTGTTTCTTTTCGGTGTTACTTACAAAATGTAGTTAAGCTATTTCAGTGAAAACCTTTTTTAAACATTTTTAGATAAAATTTTTTAATAGTTCAATTCACCCCTCTTAAACTAAATTTATTGTATTTTCAATTGGTATCGAGAGTTAATCTTGAAAGTTATTCAAGTTTTTCCATCCTATGGTTGAGAGAGTTATTTTTGCATAGGATGTAGCTATAAACATGCCTGCTTTATTCAATAGAATTAACTATCATCTTTGAAAAGTAAGAATATAAATTTTCATAGAATCACGACTTATCTTTCTCCAAACTTTTTATGCACAGAGAAAATAAAAATTAACTACATAGAAATATATTATAATGTAATGCTGCAGATAAAATGTCACAACAGTTTCTAATTAGTTTACTAATAATAGGATTAACTTCCTCATCTTCACAGTTTTTTATATAAATCCGGTAGCCACAAATTTGAATAGAATACATACAATGTAAATGGAAAAATCGTAGCAGCGCTAGTGGCATGACTCTTTATACCAAAGAAAAAAAGACAACACATATTTATGATGTCTTTGATATATAAAGGAATTTTTCAAAACCATATACAAATGGCTGATATTGGAAGGAACTTTTAAAGTTTTTACATTTTAAAAGAAAAATAATATGGTAAATAGAAATACAAACAAACTTACACTGCAAAAAGTCTTATATAAGTAATATGACTTGAACTTAAGGTTAAACCCTAAAAAATACACGTTAAGTACAATTTTCATCATTGAACTGGTGTGGCTAATCTTACTTTTTAGTAAAAAGTAAAATTTACCTAGCTAACCATTTTATACTGAGATTGTAAATAAATTTAAATCAAAGCACTGGCCAAAACTGACAAAAGAACAATAAATGATCGGTGTCTTGCCTTTCTTAAAAACATTTCAGAGTAGACATTTCTTCTCATATTAAAAACAGATTCATCTTATGTGTCCCATAGTGAGAAGGAGAAAGAAAATGTTAAAACATATTTGTCTTAATAACAAATGAATTTTAATTCAGAATGTGTACCAAAAAACGGTTTAAATTTCTTTTAATGTTATTCCAATCTTTCTTAATGTTACAATATTGTAAAAATAACACAAGTCATTATAAAATCTATAAAAACTAAATAAAAAATAATTATATATGAAAAACATAATCTTTTATCTTTATAAATAAATTTTAATTTTGGTCAACAAATTACAAGACTTAAAAAAAATTATACCTATAATAACAATATTATATCTGTTTTTGGGTAAATTTTTAAATTGAAAATATATATATATATATAACTGTGTGTATGTTACTGAGACAACAACTTGTTCACTAGAAATAATTTTTTTAGTCATAAATTCTACTCAACTCAGAGAAGAAGAGGAGAAAACCGAGATGCATGGCTTATGGGTATCAAGTCAAATAAGAGTATTAAACCCTTTGTATTTGTTAAAACTAGATTTTCAATACACGTCAATTTATTAGTTATACATACATTATACCTATATTAAATGAGTCCAAAAGTAAAAGCAGCTTATATGAAAGAACTTTCAACAACTTTGATAAAAGACCAGGTCTCTTTTATATTTTATCTCATCAGGAGTAAATGTGAAATTAGTTATATAATATAATATTTTCAATACCCAATTTATTAGTTATACATACATTATACCTATATAAAATGACTCTAAAAGTTGAAACAGCCGACATAAAACAACTTTCAACATTTTTTTTCTAATTATAATTGGTAAAAAATCAGGTCTCCTAAATATATATGTTTTCTATCATCAGCAGTAATGTCAAAGTTTGTTATATGAAGTATCCAAATCATGTACAAACTAAACATAAAACTCTATAAAAAATAAAATACTATAAAAAATAATAAAATAAATTATGCTACAATATTAAGTTTGGTTAAACTGATTTGAGAAGATTTATTGTTCAAGAGGATAGATTTGGGGGCATGAAGGCTATTTGATTAACCTAATTTGAGAAGATGGATGAGAAGGGATTTGCAAGATGACATCTTCCATCATGTGAAGGGATTTGAAGGTATGAAACTTGAAATTACCAAATAGCCTTGTAAACATATATAACATTTAATGGTATCATATATAAGTTAATAAGAGTATTTAATTTTGAATAATTACTTTTAATTAAATGTTATCTATTAATATTCTTTATTTCAAATTTAAGTACACCTTTCATTTGTTTTAGTCAATTTAAGTAGCCTGTTTATGTACTTTTTTTTATAACTTATTAATATTTTTATAGAAATAAAATAAGAATTCAAAAAATTCGTATTTAATCTCTTAAAAATATAGTAAAAAAACATTTAACTTTTTAAGTAAGAGAATTAATAAAAAATTAAATTCAAAAAACATTGCAAACTATTTTTATTTAGAATAATAATTTTAAAAGTTTCAATTTAAGTAAAATGTAAAAATAATTTATACTTACAAAAACAACAGGAAATTTCAATAAAAAAAGTAATTCAGATTGTAGGTTTTTTACACATTTCAGTTAATTATGATTTAGACTAAATTGTATACTTTAATAGAATAATAAATTTGAGATTTTATTGCATTATTCAGGATTTATGTTTAATTTTAAATAATTTAGAAGATATGTTTTAAATAATTTTAGTAATGTTTTTTATACTAAAATTAATTTAATCCAATTTATTTTAATTTTTTACCATCTTATTTCACAAGGGTTAATTAGTAATTTTAGAAATATATCAATTAGAAAAATAAAAACAAATCTATAACATCTATCAAATCATTTCCAAACTTTCATAATCAATCTCCTCAAATCCCTTCAAATCTTACCATCCATCCATTAATCCAAATAACCCTTTCATCCCCACACAATCCACTCAAATCCCTTCAAATCCACTTCCCCAACCAAAGACCCTCAGACTTAAACCTTGAATCAGTGATGTGTACAAGAATGGTGTTGAAGAGTGTTTAGAATATGCTAAATGAAATGGAGTGACAATAAATAGAATATATTATTGTCCGTGTGTGAATTGTTTGAATGGAAAAAGATTAGATATTGAGTTGATACGAGAGCATCTTTTGTGTGATGATTTCTTCAAGAATTATACAATGTGGACTTGGCATGACGAAGTTCTGAACTTACCTAACGTATCTGAAATGGAATGTCAATATTCTAATACATATTCTGAGGATTGCATGGAAGACATGATTCGTGATGTTAGAGAAGATAGTTTCCACCAAGCACATGTGTATGATTCGTTGAAGATGATTCAGTAACAAAATTGTATCTCGGATGTTCAAGTTTTTAATGTTTGTCAGCAATATTACGATTGTTTAATATCAAGGCAAACAATGGGTGGACTGATAGAAGTTTTACTGAATTGTTGGAATTGTTGCATCAATTACTTCCCGAAGGTAACACATTGCCTATCAGTCACTGAGCATAACAAAACATATTTGAAATGGTTTAAAGAGAAAATTCGTCAAGAAGATTGTGATGTTGATGAGTTGAAATGGTTGGCACGAGGACCTAACTTTGATGTAATAACATGGTCAGGATATGACATTAAAAAGTTCTCTTTTTATACAAACACCGAGGATAAAAAAAGTACAATGTAGAATAGTGGTGTCACTCTTGAGGCAGAGTCAATGCACTTTGCTAGTTCAAAAGACAAGAATCCTGTTACTAATATTTATATTAACAGTGCAGGTACATAAATGATATCATTTATACCACAGGGAATTTATATATTTATGGCTTCCTTGAGCCTCAAATTATACAAAGGTCTAAAAATAAAAAATGGACTACCAGGCATACATACAAAATTGGATTCAAGAATCCAGATAAAATATCTACTTTGCCCTAGTTATTCATTTGTAAGTTTCACATATTTATATTTCTAAAGTTATTTATAGAATTTGAGTTTAATGGATTAACTATTTTAGGTCCTATTGGCAACTCATGCTTATCTGTCTGACGGATAACATAATGGTATGATTTTGTTCACTGCATAAGAAGCCAAGTTCAGACATGGAACAAGTAGTACAAAGGTTTTATTTAATTAACTTTAAATTTTGTTTTTATAATTTGGAAGTTACTAATATTTTGGATTTTAGTGCAATTAATGTTTGTGATGTTCTTGGCAAAAGATCGACGACCACATTCCAAAACCTTCGTTGGATAACACCTATTGTATTTAATTCTACATATAATTTTAAATTTAATTTATTAAAATTAGTATTGGACTTATTTAATGATTTATGTGTAATGAAAGTGCAGCAAGAAACAAGGTAGTTAGGAATGTGGGTATTATGTCATGGATTGGATGAAAACCATTGCCAGAGCTTCTATCACTAACTCTTGGAAGGACGCATAAGCATGTTTTAATTGTAGATAAAATATCATTTTTAAGTTTAACATAACATGATTAACAACACTTGTTATGTATTTCAGCTTTTTCAAGACCAAGAGTCGTTGGAAGTCAAGCGATACTGGACATCCAAAAAGAACGGGCAAGATTTTTTATTCAAGTTAAAAGTAAATTATAGATGTACATATCTAAAAAGCGTTTACATTTAAGACATAAGTATTTAGATGTATATGTGTGTATATATATATATATATATATATATATATATATATATATATATATATATATGTATATATATATATATATATATATATATATATATATATATATATATATATATTCATTAACAATTGTATAACTAGTGTTAGATGTATATATAAGTAATTACATGAATTTGTCTGCCTGGGTTTCTGAAATATGCAGGTTTGGCTAGAAACCAAACTCTGCTAGCATTTAAAAAAAAAAACACCAAACACTATGTCGGTTATGACCTTAACCAACGTAGAGAATGCTTAAAAAAACATCATAAAGGGACTATCACGTCGGTTAAGTGGACACTAACCAACGTGAAGTGTTTTTTTTTTTTAAATTTAATGTATACCACATTGGTTACTAGTGTTCTAGCCGACGTGGTATTCCTCTTTACAAATCACAAACACAATCTTCTCTTGCATTATGGCGTCGGGTAGTTGGCTTTCGAACTGACGTAGGGTATGGTACCACTACATTGGGTAATTGTCATTGCAACCGATGTAGTGGTCCCATACACTATGTTAGTTAGATATATTTCTAACCGACGTAGTGGTACCATACCTACGTTAGTTTTTTTAACCGACATAGTGTACCACGTTTAACCTTATTTAACCGACGTAAAATTCCTTTTTTCCACTGGTGATAATTGAACCTAGAGAAACATGTTGTTATACATAAGGTCGATCATTGAGATCAAAACTAGATATAGCTGAGATGATCCAACTGCAGTAGCGAAATGTTTATGAGAATCAAACACCAACTATTTTGATAAATTAGATTGTTTTGTTGCGATATGTACTCACTGAAAAATAGGATGGGTTATTAGCCTTCTAATTATGTCAGAAAGATATAAGTCTCATTAGGATTGGTCAATTGTAATTGATATAGCTAAGATGCATAACTCCAAGATGATCAGGTGCAGGTATATATGTGAACCTGATTTGGCTAGGTTTCCAAGATAGTGGAATCTGTAACTTCTATCATGATTCACGGCATCTGGTTGAAGTTAGTGCTCGGTATGCAATCTCAATAGACTTTGACAAACTCAGTGTGATATTTGACAATCTCAGTGTGATATTTGACAATAATGGGGAAAAGCATCGAAGAAATCAAACAAGAATGAGAAGAGTTTGACTCATACAAGAGAATGACACCATCTTTAACATAAAACCTTAAGATATTATATTTGTAGTTCTTCTTTCTTATATGTTGCTCAATTTTCCCATTTCTACTCAATGTGGGACTTAGACTCACACTTGAATATTCAACAATCTCTCCCTCAAGTGAGAGTCCTTCACATTACAAACCATCGACTTTCATACCACTTGCTAGGAGAATCTGAGGGGGGAAACACCGGGGAGATCAAACAAAAATGTGACAAAAGCTTAATCCACACAAGGGAATGACATCACCTTCAACCTAAAACCTTAAGGCATTGAGTTTGTGGGTCTTCTTTTTTATATGTGCTAAGCTTTCTCATTTCTACTCAATGTGGGACTTAGACTCACACTTGAATACCCAAGAATAAGTTGGGTTGGTTCTCTCCTTTTGAGGCTCAAACCCATTATTTTTGTGTGTCCATGAAACGCGACGGGCCCGATATAAGGCATTCACATTATAATTAGGTTAAAAGGCTAACCCTAAAGGTGTGCAGCCATGTGTGTACAACCGTGTGTGTAACTGTGAGAGCATTGATGTGTGTGGAGAAGTGTGGGAACAACCCCTTGAAGAAAAGAGAGAGAGAGAGAGAGAGAGAGAGAGAGAGAATTTGCAGCTACTTCCTATAGTAACTTATGTTGGTTGTTTTTGAAAATCTAACTGTGAAACCTTATCTAATCGAGCTACAATTTTTATTGAAGATTCCTCACTCATATTTATTCAATCTCGACAGTGAGATGGTCTACTAGAAGTCTGTAGAAGCGTCAAGAATTTTGTGAAGAGTTGTTGTCCATAAAAAGTTTTTCTTTATTAAATTTAAATTTGTTGATATTTTGGCTCATTGTTGGTGACCATTTGAGGATTAGGAAGACTTGTATTGATATGCTCTGTGATTGGCTTTTGTGAGACCCATTGTATCTTTGTTTTGGTATTATTGGAGTATTCATTGTCTTGTAGGTTTTTTTATTATTGTGAGGTTTTTTCCACTTTAATTATTGGTGTTGATTTATTCTTCTGTTTTCAGCTGCATATTATTTTTTTTGATTGGTTGATTGTGTTCAGGGTGTTTCCATATTCTTCTGATAAAAGTGAATCTTATTGCTTCTGCTGCCTGACTCAATCAACTAGCATTGAAGCTCTTTGGTTTGTGGCTTGTGGTTTGTTGAACAATGGAAACTAACACAAATAGAATGGTTACTCTAAATGACTCCAATTATAATATTTGGAAGGTGAAAATAGAAGATTTTCTTTATGTGATAAATTTTCATACACCTGCTTTTGGTAATGAGAAACCTAGTAATATAAGTGATGGAGGATGCAATATCTTTTATAGACAGGTCTATAAATATATTAGAATGTGGATTGATGATAATGTGTTGAACCATACTATTGTGAAGACAGATGCTCGAGCCTTGTGGATTAAGCTGGAATACGATGTTTGGTAGAAAAATTGGAAATAATAAGATGTTTTTGATAAAGCAACAGTTAGCTTTGAAATATACTGATGGGACATAAGTGACAGATCACTTGAACAACTTCTAGGGAATTATGAATCAGTTATCTACTATGGGTATCAAGTTTGATGAAGAAATTCAAGGATTATTACTTCTTGGCTCCTTACCAGATTCATTGGAAATTCTCAAAACTTCATTGTCCAATTATGGTCCTGATGGTGTCATCTCTATGGACTTTGCTAAGAATAATGTTTTGAATGAAGAAATGAGAAGAAAGTCATAGGGTACATTATCTCATTCAAATATTTTAGTTTATGAGTATAGGGGGAGAAGAAACAGTCACCCCGAAAGACAAAGATCAAAGTACAAGAACCTCTAAAGGCAAGTACAAAGATGTTGACTGTCACTATTGTCATAAGAAGGGGCACATAAAGAAATATTGTTGGAAGTTCAAAAATAAAAGTGAGAATGATAACAATGAAAAGGGTAAAGATAACAGTGATGATAAAGACACGATCAATGCAACTTCTGTTGACTTCCTTTTAGTTCATGAGTTTGAGTCTATGAATCTTATTGATAATTCAATCAATTGGGTGATTGATAGGGTGCTTCTTTTTGTATCACATGTAGGAGAGATTTTTTTAGTTCTTACACTCATGGTGATTTTGGCAGTGTGAAAATGGCTCATCAAGGTGTAGCGAGATGCATTGGTGTTGGACAAGTTTGCTTGGAGATGTCCAATGACTCTAGATTAATTTTAAAGCATGTGAAGTATGTTCTTGATGTCCGATTAAACTTACTTTCTATTGGTATGTTCTGTGATGAAAACTATACCCGTTTGTTTTCAGGCGATAATTGGAACCTGACTAAGGGTTCCATGGTTGTGGGTAGAGGTACAAAGCACTCTACACTTTACATAACTTAGGCTGAATTTATAAAAGATGTTCATGCAGCTACATTTGTTGATGGAACTGACTTGTGACATATGAGGTTATGTCATGTGAGTGAGAGAGGGATATCTGCTTTACCTAGAAAGAATTTGTTGTTTGGTGTTAAAAAAGCACATTTGCAAAAAAGTTCTCATTGCTTTGTTAAGAAGAAAAATAAAGTGTCTTTCAATAGTCACCTACCTCCAAAGAAGTCAGAGATAGGTTATTTGGTGCATTCTGATGATAACATGTTTTGTCCTTGTAAGGCTCAAACCCATTATTTTTTGTGTCCATGACACATGATAGGCCTGATATAATGCATCCAATTATAATTAGGGTAAAAAGCTAACCCTAAAGATGTGCAACTATGACATTATTGATGTGTGTGGAAAAGTGTGTGAACAACCGCTTGAAGAAAAGAGAGAGAGAGAGAGAGAGGTAACAACAACTACTTCATATAGCAACCTACGTTGGTTGTTTTGAAGATCCAATGGTGAAACCTTGTCTGATCGACCTTTAAGTTTTTTTAAAGATTTCTCACTCAAAATTCTTCAATCTGGATGGTGAGATTGTTTACTGGAGGTCTGTAGAAGCGTTTAAAATTTTGTGAAGAGTTGTTGTCCATAGAAAGTTTCTGTTGCCATCAGTTTCGGTTGTTTCAAAAATATAACGGTGAAATCTTCTCCAGTTGCTTTGAACTTTTTACTGGTGTTTTATCACTCAAAGTATGTTGTTTTGGATGATCGGATTCAATATCAAAGCTCTAGTTGGTTTCTAAAAAATTTGTGAACGGTTGCAATTTTTCTGGTGACCAGATTCTTGAACTCTTCCTTGTTAAATTTAAATTTGTTGATATTTTAGGCTATTGTTGGTGACCATTTGAGGATGAGGAAGAGTTGTATTGATACACTCTGTGATTGGTTTTTGTAAGACTCATTGTACCTTTGTTTTGGTATTATTGAAGTATTTATTGTCCTGTAGGTTTTTTTATCTCTATTGAGAGGTTTTTCCAATGTTAATTATTGGTGTTGATTTATTCTTCTATTTTTAACTTTGTGTTTTTTATTGATTGAATGTGTTCAGGGCGTGTTTCCTTATTCTTATGGTAAAAGTAAATCTTATTGATTCCGTTGTCTAACTCCATCATAACTTCCAAGGATAAATAACCTCTCCAGATTCTAGCAAGATATGTGACCTATAGTATATTTGAACACATAGTTATATATATATATATATATATATATATATATATATATATATATATATATATATATATATATATATATATATATATATATATATATATATATATGCATATATATATATATAATAAACCAATGATGGCTCACTATTGGTTGAAGAAGCGACGACGAAGCTATTAAAGCCATTAGTTAACCAAGAGGTATGCAAAGACTTTCTTAACCACTGGTTCACTTAGCAAAGTATTATAAGTTTTTTTTTTTATATATAAAATTTTATTCTAGAGACTTGTGTATTCACAGTTTTATTACATAAAAAATATATAATTTTTATTATTTTTATGAATAATTAATTGAAAAGTAAAAAAATAATATAATTTAAATTCATATATATAATTTTATTAAATTATTTATTTTATTAAATAAATAAGTAAAATATTTTTCATTTATTAGAAGATAAAGATATCCAGTTAAAAAATGACACCAAAAAAAGCTACCAAATAACGTAGCTTTTTATATAATGGTATAAATAATTATTAAAAATAAGTATTGCAATAAAAAGTTATTAGATTATAAGAATATTCATTAAAATAATTATAAAAATAAATATAATTATTTTTTTATAATTTTATAGTAAATAGTTGTTATTTATTTTGTAGGTAAATGTTTTTATTATATATAATTATTTTAGTTAAAAAAAAGTTGTTACTCAAAGGATAAAATAATAAAATTTTATATATATCCAAAAGAAGAATCAAGAGTCCTTTATTAATGGTATAGATAATGGTATTTTAACTATTTTTAGATTAAATATTGAAATATAGTATATTTTTTCTTTTAATAGTTTTTTCCTATAATAATATTATTATTGTTATTCAAAAATATTAATTAGTTATAATTTATAGTCAAATCATCTTATTATAGTTTATTTTTACATTCTTGTAAGAATTGAATATGATTTAGTAATCATATTAATATATGAAATTTACAAATATTAGATGTAATTGATAACTTTAAATTTATTAACAAATATTTTATTATCGTATAACTTTTTTCTATATTTTCTATATTTTTCTTAGAAATGTATTTAAAATATTTTGTGAGAATCCACACTTACTATTTTCTTCCTCATATAACCCTTAGTTGTGCCTGAGTTAACATCTTTGCTTTTAGTATTATTTTTGTCAATATTCTTACTTTCATAGTCACCTAGTTTTGCAACCACTGCAACATCATAGGATAACTGTATTACTCCTTTTGTTCAGCAAGTGTACTGAGTACTCAAATAATATAAAAAATAAGTATGAGTATCGTATACACAGGGAACAAAATTGTAATTGATAATTGAACTTGTATCAAATTATAGTGAATCAGAAATATAGAGAATGAGATTATATTGATTTCATTTGAATAGCAGACTCTTAAAACAAAGCAATTAACAAATGAATGGATATAATTTATATTAATGAAGATCTTGGGATTGAATTACATTAATCTCCTTCTTATACACTCTTGATCATTTACCTTTAACATCATCTTCCTCAATTACCATTTTACGCAAATAAAAGTCATTCAACTAATTTCTCTAGTATTGAAATTCATAAATTAAAATACCAAGCTTTGTCCCCAGTTACTTGAATATGTTAATCAGCATTAAACACAGTTGCTATAAACAGTCGTTACATTGTAATTTATCTCTGAACTTATACATGCAACGAGTAATACCTTTGGTGGTTCTAAATTCAAAAGGTGTTTTCTAGTCACAATCAGAATTATAAATCAACGTATGAGTAAAACGTAAAACAATGGCAATTGAGATTAATGATATTATGTAATGTCAAGAGTGCATTCAAAGTTAAGAAATCACATTCAATCCCAAGAATAAGGACCTTAGCTGCTCATGGTAGCCATGGAAAATACATGAGAAGAGAAAAGAACAATTATCTCTTTCCAAGCGGCAACCATCAATTGAGTGATACTCGCTTTGACCTAGTTTTTGGCTTTTTATAGCTTTCTTTTCCTCCCTTAGGTCAATATCCACAACCGTTATTTCGTAGAATTAAATTTTGGACTCCCTACTTCAACTTTCACATCTTCAAATTTGGGCTACACTGGAATATTCTTTAAGCAAGTTTTAGCCCAAGCTATATCCTTTGCTCGTGCCATAAGTCACTTATGATCTTTCTCTATGTTTTTCATTTAATCGAGCTTCCCTTCTGCTCCTCTCTTCAGACTTCACCTAATCTCAACAGAATTTGCTCTTGCACCACAGAAACTTAATAAAGAGTAAAATGAATCATAAAAAGAAAATAAAATTTAAATTCAAACAAAATTAAGAGCTAAATCAACTTAAAAACTCATGAAATTAAACTACAAATTAAAGCTTATCAATCTGTGCCACCATCTTAAGACACCATTGAATCCTGCCATTTTCTGTAAAGAAATTATTTTTAAGAAATCATCATCATTATATTAAATAAGTTGAGCATATCATAGTCGAATTTCTTTCCAACTCTTTCATTTTATACAACAAATTCATTCATTCTTTTGTAGGTATTTGAGTTTGATTTAAGAATCTCTTTTGAGATGGTATTTTCAAAATTTAAATAATAAACTAAAAAAATCATAACATAAATTTTTAAGAAGAATAGTTAAGATTTTAAAACTTCATTTATGCTATTCTTAAAGTTTATAATGTTGTGTTTGAGATTACAAAATCATACCACTATATTATCTCAATTGATAATAAAAACTGAATGAAAAAAACATAAAATTTCATATCCTTAATGGAATAAATTTTTAATAAATATTCAATTAAAAATTTTTATATTTATAAAAATTTAAAATTTTATTAAGAAAAGTAAAATAGAGAGGTTAGAAATAAATTAAAAGCAATACAAAATTACTAAAATCTTTATTATTTGATAAAGAAATAACAACATATTAAAATACCTTACAAACATTTTCTTAAATAAAACTATAGGTACAATCATCAAAAGTTTTCTTTCCCAATTGATCACCTTCATGTTTGACATTTAACGACCCAACTACTTACCATCTACACATAAACAAAAACAAAAGTTGCTATAATTTTAACAATAGTTCAACAACATTGATATATTGATAATATTTCTTACCATGAAATACTGAGATGATTGAACATACAGTTTGAACAAGTGTGAGGAAAAGTAGCACAATTGCAGCAATTGTAGATGCTATTTTCCAATGAGTGTTGAAGTACTACTGCAAGAAGATGACCTTATATTTGTTATAAGGGTTTTTATAGAAGTTATTCAAGCTATTGCATATAGAGAAATAATGTGAACTGAAATTTGGCATAGGAAGATTTGAGCCCAGACTGTTAATCATTGTAGCCACTGCATTAACATCACCCATCCAATTAACAATAATTTTATTATCAACCAATACCTTCACATCTTTTTCAGTGTTGATGAGAAAATCTAAAATCTGTAGGCATTGATTAATAATGTCTATATCTGGAAGGTGACAATGCTCAAATGCCATTATATTTCTCAAGATCATTTCTATGTCATCATTTATATTTAAGTTTGGCATGAAAAACGTACCATCATCCAAATAGGTCAAGTCAAGTAAGCCTTCATTTGAATTTACTTGAAACTGAATACCGACCTCTGATAGTTGGCTTGCACTATACACATATCTAACTTCATTGTATTCTTCTGGTTTTCTAAGAACCATACTTAAAAAATCAGTGAAGTGTTTTGGACTTTCTCCTGGACACACTTCTCCTATAGATAAGCTTCTAAAATAGTTGTAAGTAATGTAAACAAAATTCGCACTCATACCACTGAGGTTGTAAAGTTGTTCAAGAACAAAAAATGGAAGTTGATTTTCCAGTAGTATCAAGTCTGCCCTAATATCGTCTAGTATCCAGACTTTTCCAAATAAGGGGTTTTTTCCCATCCAATCTTTATGTTTATGGTGTGATCGAATCTGTGACCGATTCTGTGATCGAATCTGTGACTGATTCTGGGATCGAATCTGTGACTGATTCTGGGACCGATTCTGTGACTGAATCTTTGACCGATTCTGTGACAAATTTTTTTGTTCACTGATTCAGTCACTAATAGTGACCAATTTGTTTGGTCACTGATTCGGTCATCATAGTGACCGATTTTTTAGGTCACTAATTTCGGTCACTATTTAACAATTTTCTAGTAGTGTATGCAGTAATAATTATTTTAGATTCATTTTTTTTATTTTTGTATATAATTTATTTGAACTATCTCTTGGTTCTAGTTTTTAGTGTATTTTGTGTATACAAGGTATAATCTTCCTTCTACTTTAGTTGATAGTTGGAGACTTTATAAGTATTGTGATGTCCACCATGAATGAGAAGATTGTTGATATGAAGCCTGCATTATTACAGTTGATCAATTCTCATTAATTCTCAGGTCTAGATCATGAAGACCTACACATTTATCTTTATGCTTTTTATAAGTTGGGTGATTCAGTTGGTATTACGGGAGCAGATGAGGAGGTATTGTTTCTAAGGTTCTTTCCATTCTCGCTAACTTAAAGGGCAAAGGCATGACTTCAATCACAACCTAACCAAAGCCTAATGAGTTGGAAGGATGTGGAGAGCAAGTTTTTAGCTCGTTTCTTCTCATCATAAAAAATACTTATGCAAAGGAAGCCATAACTACTTTTATGCAGGGAGCTAGTGAACCACTATGTGAAGCTTCGGAAAGATTCAAGGTTTTGTTGAGGAAGGGTCCCAACCACGAGTTTAAAGTGAAGATGCAAACGCATATTCTTTGTAATGGACTTCAACCACAGACAAGGATGATTCTTGATGCTTCTTTTGGTGTTGTAGTTTTGTTCAAAACTGTAGAGGAAGCCATCATTATTATTGAGTTTATGGTTTTAACTAAATAGAGAAGTCAGCATAGTAAGATAGACACAAAAGTGAGGAGTGTTAGAGCTAAATTCTCCAAATGCTTTCTCAGCTCCAAATAAGTTTTTGAGGTTCTTAATTAGCAGATGGTCAAACTACCTCGACAATTACAGACCATACAAGTTGCACTAGTCCTAGCTCGACCAATATTGAGATGCGATTTTTATGGAGGAAATCATTCCGATGGGTTTTTTCATGCTACTACTGATTTCCAATGTGCAGAGGTTAATTACATGTGGAATCAAGGACGTCAACAATATTGATCACTGTATGAGAAAGTTAATAAGTTGGAGGCTACCATGCAACAATTTATACAATTTCCTCTTCAAAATCAGAAGAATACTACAATGTTTATTCAAAAGTTGGAGGTACAAGTGAGTAAGTTAGCAAAACAATTGGCAGATCAAAAAATGAAGTCAATATCATCTAGCACTCAAGTCAAGGATTTGTTGTGTGAATGCAAGATTTATTTATATAATTGATAAAGGAATTGATGGTTAATAGATAATCTGGGATCATCTCCTAAGGAATCAGGTTTGAATAATTTTGTAGATTGACATAGATTATTGATAAAAAAGAAGAAATTTGTTTCTATACATGATAGTGATGTTTGGTGAAATCTAGCCCTGAAATTTTCATTCTATTCATATTTTACCCTTTTTTTCTATGTTATGACTTTGATAAAAAAACCCTAAAAATATTTATTTGTTTTAATTTTATTTTTCTTCACAAATTTTGAATTATGGGTTATTTCTTAATTCTAAATTTATTATAATTGTATAAATTATTTTGTGTTGCCATGGATTTGTGTTCTAATACATTATAATTTTTCCTTTATAATTCTTTTAGACTCAATTTTTTTATTTTTTTTCTCCTTTTTTGATCTATGATTTTGAATATGTAATTTATTTGGACTAATTTATTTTGTTAGTTTTTAGTGTATTTTTGTATATATAGTACAATCTTCTTTTACTCCAGCTAATATTTAGAATTTGAATTTCCTTAAAACAAGATGGCTGATCAAAATCAGAGGAGAAGTATAGGGGACTCAATCACATATTTGAGTCCAAAAGGCTTCACTAGCATTGTGAGGCCCACGATGAGTGAGAAGATTTTTTAGATGAAGCCTGCTATCTTACAATTGATTAGCTCGCATAAATTTCCTGTTTGGATCATGAAGATCCACATACTCGTCTATAAACATTTTATGAGTTGTGTGGCTTAGATGATTCATGAGAACCGTTGAGGTGGAAATGTTTTTTAGATTGCTTCCATTCTCTTTGATTGGAAAGGCTAAGGTATGGCTTCAATAACAGCCTAACCAAAGTATGATTAGTCGAAAAGATATAGAGACAAAGTTTTTAGCCCGTTTCTTTCCACCATCCAAGAATACAAAGGCAAAGGCAGCCATAACTAATTTTGTGTAAGGTGTTGATGAATCATTAATGTCCAAGCTCGACTCATCATTGCTGAGCTCAATGCATTTTAGGGTAAATGCTCTTGGGAGTGATTGAGACGGGTGTCAATCATGTTGAGCCCGACACACTTCAAGACAAATGCTCGCGGCTTTAGACACGCTCGACGAGACTTGATCTGCACTCGATGCATTTATTAACTATGGTTCTCGGAAGGACTCGTGCCCGGTGTGAGAAGACTTGAGTCGAGAGCGGACATTAGTTTTGGTGTAGGTTTTCTTTAATTGTTTTTTATAACCATATTGCTTAACTTGGGGACTGCAAACGTGTCGTAATCAGAATCGCGACACGGAGGGTGATCTGAAAAAATTAATAAGTTTTCAAAATAATGGAGTCGCCACCATAGTTTTTATGGAAAACTATAGAAAAATCGAAAGAAAGATAAGACAGGTCTACGAAAATCAGATATCGGGTTCGAGAGTCGGTTACGTGTGGGGAAGGTATCAACACCCCCAAAACGCCCGTCCTAAGACGGTACCTTTAATTAAATAAATAAAATTAGTGTGGTTTTGAAAATGTTTATTTTCCTAGACAAAGGCAAAAATGAAAATAAAACAAACAAAGAGATTTTATTTTTATTTTTAGAGGGCCCGACAAGGTTTGACCTTGCTCCTACGTATTTCTATCACGGATGGAAAATCAGGGTTACATAGTTCTTTGTAGAGATGGTTGTTGGTATTTTGATATTTTTTAATGTTTGAAAGTTTTATATTTTGTTTAATTTTGAAAATTTGGTTGTTTTGAAAATTAAACTTCATTTTGGATATCGCTTGACGCGTACAGCCCTTCGATATCTTAAACAAAATTAAAACTTTCCGAATTAAATCTTGTATAACACGAACAGTTATTTAAGAATTTAATCGAAAATTTATTTAAAATAAAAACATAGATGATAAAAATGAAAATGATATATGGTTATATTTTTTTAAAAAAAACGTTAAGGGTGTTTTTGGAATTGGAAAAAATTTATAGGTGTTGGGTCGTAATTTGTGTGGTGCAGAAAGTAGCCCACTCACTCAACTCGATTAGGGTTAGAAACGTACATGGTGATGAGGGGCCAATAAAGGTGCGGCGTTGGTGTGGTGACTCTGCGACGGGGCCAACATCGGCGGTGGCCCGTGGCGAGCCCGAGGAGGTTAGGCTCGACGTAGCCGGTGGATGGGTGAGGGCTTTGAAGAAAGTTGTCATTTTCAGTGCACTGGCTTGACGATGAAGGGTAGCTCGCGGAGGGTGTCGACGATCTCCCGCACGGTGGCAGCGGCAGCATAAGGAAGAGAATAGGGTTTTTTATGATTTTTCTCCTTTGTTTCGTTCTCTTTGGAGGAATGGTGCCTTATGGCTGTGACGGTGCGACGGGAGAGATGTGGGTTCAGCAACGGTCTACGGTGGAAACAATGGTGAAGGTGAAGTGGTTAGGCTTGGAGGCGAAGTGGTGGCAAAAGTAGTGGAGGTGGTTTGCGATTTTGGCATGGTTTTTTCTTGGTGAGGGAAGATGAGCCTTGGCTTGGTGTTGTTGTCGGGTTGGTCGACAAGGGCCATGCTGGAGGTGCTTGTGGTTGGTGGTTAGAGGGCATGGTGCGGTGTATGGGAGGCAGGGTGGAGCGTGGTAAGGTGTTTTAGTTTGGAGTTGGCGTGGTACGCATGATATGTGACGGTGGGAGGTAAGGTGCTTGCATGGTGGCTAACATGTCAGTTTTGGGTGTTGTTTGGGAGGCATGGTAGAGGTGCTTGGAGGAAGGTGAGTGGTGGGGCCCTAGTGGCGTTAAGATTGTTGTGTTTGAGGGAGTAATTTGGCGTTAAGGGTGTTTTGGCTTAGAAGAAAGAGGTGCGTGGGAGGCATAATGGAGGTGCATGGCGGAAGCTGGTGGGAGTTTCATGGTGGCTGTTTTGTGGTGGTTGCTTTGGGACGTCGTAAGGGTGTTTTGGCTTCGAGGAAAGAGACGCGTGAGAGCCATGGTGGAGGATCAAGATGGTAGTTGCATGGGGTTAGTTGCATGGTGGCTTACCATGGTGGTTTGGAGGTGCGGTTTTGTTCGGAGATAAGTGGTGGAAGTGGTGGGTGCATGGGAGTTTTGATGAGAGAATGAAGACCTATTGGGTGGCCACTTTGAAGACCCCAACGTGGTTGAGGTAAACTCAGCGGTGGCATAAATGAATGAAGGTTTTGGCAGTGTTAGTTCTGAAAGAGGCAACTTGGGTGGGTGGTTATTGTTATTATGGTGACGATGGCGGGGATTAAGGGTTTTTGTGATAGCATTTTGGTTGTGTGGATGATGTTAGTTGCATGGTGGAAGCGCATGGTTCCTGGGGCAGTAAAGACATTTTGGCTTTGTGAAGGGTATGGGTTGTTGTGGGGGAGGATAATGGAGGCAGGAGGGTGGCTCACACTTAGTGGGGTTGCATAGTAACACAGTGAAGGTGCATAGAGGTACGTGGGTAATGGCTGGTTGAGCTAGGTGGTTATGCAAGAGGATTGAAGGTGAAACTGTGAGTGAGAAAAAGAAGAATGGCAGTACAGAGTATGGCTAGAGTACCAATGGAGTGAATGGCTTTGGAGCTCGTCATGACTTTAATATGAAAGCTTGTGATTTTTAGTTTCCAATGCTATTTTATCGTTTCCATTAGCCACTATTTTTGTTGTTCTTACTTGATGAATGGTGATGAATGCATGGTGCAGGGAAGTGTCATATTGAATACAGGATATGTATGTAAAGAAAAATACTAAGAACAAACCGTGAAAACCAAAGCTTTTTTCCCATTTTAGTGCACATTTTTCATATTAATTCTTAAAATGGGTAAAAAAAATTATTTATCAAAATAGGCAAATTTTCTTATCTAAATAGATAAATTTCAAACTTGTCAAAATAAAAATGACATGCTACGGATTTCAATTAATAACATTAATTAAAATATTTTCTTTTTCTACAATTAATTTTTAATTATTAGATACTATGATAGTTCAGTTTAACAATTAACAAAATAAATAATAATAAAAATTACATAATAATAATTAACAAATAAATTTTTAATTAATTAGTACTATGTTTGTCACTTTAACAATTAAAAAGAAATTAATAATAATATAATTAACAAAACTTTAATAAAAAAATTAAAACATACAAACTTATTTTAAATTAAAACAAAATAACATAATGATAATAATAAAAAAATATCTTATATGAATTTAATAATTATTGTTTTTTAAATTAAAACAAAATAACATAATTATAATAATTAATAATAAGAAATTCAATAATTATTATTATTTTTTAAATTAAATTTGTATGAAATTATTCTTATTCTTATTATTGTTATTTAAATTAAATTCATATGAATTTAATTAAAATTGTTATTATTATTATTATTTTCATTATGTTATTTTGTTTTAATTTAAAATAAATTTGTATGTCTTAATATTTATATTATAATTTTATTAATTATTATTATATAATTATTATCATTCTTTGTTTTATTAATTGTTAAACTTAATATCAAATAATTAAAAAATAATTATAGAGAGAAATAATTTTAACTAATATCATAAATTGAAATCACGATAATCTTATTTTACTTATTTTTAAAAATAAATATAAAAAAGTAAGCATGAAATGGGGCTTTTGCCTTTCGTTCCTTAGGTGTTCCAAGCTTGAAGTGGTGTCACTCCTACTATACGTAATTTGATTAAGTTAAAGTGTGCCACGTAGAAAAGGTTTTGCAAATGCTAAGTGTGATTATTATGTGTGATTTTTTTATTTGATTTTGAGAAGAGTGGAGAAGGGATCCACGTGGTAAACCATGGGCATTAAAAGAGAAACAATTTTGGCAAAAGGAAAATGTTACTTTGACACTCGTTTTTCTCTTACCTCCATTTGACACTCTGACGTGGCATTGTCGTCCCGCGTGGCAAAGAAAGAGAAAACCAACTTCTTTTCTGCTTACGTGGTTCATGTTTGCCTTTTTGCAAAGGGTTGCTTTTGTCATTTCCCATCTGAAAATGCAGGACAATTTGAGAGGGAAAAGCAGATCTCATTTTCTCATTGCACTCATTAACCCCGCATCCTCTGAAGGAGAGAGAACATTCGCCTTCGTTTTTCCGGCCACAAGACCACCGTCATTGTGGTGTTTCCTACCGTGCTGTGTACCCTAAACTGTGTATGTTCTCTCATCCGTTGTTGGTATGAAACATTGTTGGTGGTTTTTGTATGAGTGCTTCGTTCATGTTTAATAATCGTTTCGTCGTGTGCTTTTTATGGTTACTGGTGGTTCTCTCAATGTGTTGTCTTTTTTATGTTCAA